>Ga0183101_1000145_pt3 | contig 57192 bp, 47 predicted proteins | sample Biomet3_FD_127790 | JGI IMG/M metagenome (GOLD analysis project Ga0183101, IMG submission 127790) | Microbial communities from bioreactor (seeded with sewage sludge) at LBNL, California, USA - Biofuel metagenome 3 | ecosystem: Engineered > Bioreactor > Anaerobic > Unclassified ... | reverse complement strand
ACCATGGGGGATTCGAACCCCCGATCTTCTCCGTGACAGGGAGACATGTTAGACCGCTACACCAATGGTCCGTGTATTCGGCGAAGAAGAATATAGCACAAGCAAGGATAAGGGGCAAAGGGAAAAAGGGAAAAGCATCGTTCTTTTTGCGGAATTAGTCTATGATGAGTTTATGGATCACGTCAAAAAGCTTTTTCGTCTTTCCCATCCTTACGACACGGCGAAGAGCAATGACCTCTTTGTGAAAGCGATGCGGGAGAATTGTGCTTGGCATTATGATCGCTGTCCAGCTTATCGAGCGATTCTCGAGCGCGAGCATTTTAAACCTGAGATGATCCAAACTTACGACGATTTAGCCAAAATACCTTATATCCCAACGCTTTATTTTAAACATCATGAGTTGGCTTCCGAACCGGATAAGAAGATGATCCTCAAAGTGACTTCCAGCGGAACCAGTGGACAAAACCAATCCAAAATCGGCTATGACGTTTATACGATTTTACGCGATTGGGAAATGGTGAAGCGCCTCTTCCGTTACCATAAAGTATGGAGCTTGAAGCCCACCCATTTCGTGGTCTTTGGCTATCAGCCTCATAAAGGCAACAATAAAGCGATTGCCAAAAGTTCTTGGGGTTTTACCTTCACTTCGCCAGCTCTTTCCAAGGATTACGCGATCCGATGGATCAATGGGGATTATAAAGTCGACCTTGAAAATATCGAAAAGAAGTTGATTCGTTATGCCAAAGGCCATCATCAAGTTCGCTCGCTTGGCTTTCCGGCCTATACCTATTTCTTACTTCAGGAAATGAAAGCCCATGGGGTTCATGTCAAACTTCCGAAAGGCAGCAAGATGACGCTTGGAGGCGGCTGGAAGCAGTTCTATGCCCAAGCCTGCTCGAAACAAGAATTCTATGATTTGGCCCATGAAGTTCTTGGCTTAGAAGAAAAAGATATCATCGAATTTTTCGGCGCGGTCGAACATCCGATCATGTGGACTACTTGCGAAAAGCATCATTTTCACGTGCCGGTCTACGCCCGGGTCATCATTCGCGACCCCGATACGTTCGCCCCTTTGCCTCCAGGAAAAATGGGGCTCATCAATCTCTTGACACCCTTAAGTCACGCCGCACCGTTGACCAGTATTGTGACCGATGATTTAGGCATCTTGCATGAAGAGGAATGCGGATGCGGAATCCATTCGCCTTATCTTGAGATTGTCGGCCGGGTTGGCCTCGAAGACATCAAGACCTGCGCCGCCGGAGCCGAAGAACTTTTGAAAGGAGCTAAATCATGATCTTAGCTCATGGGCAGATTTATGAAGAATCCCTGCAAAAGTCCATTATTTCATCGCTCAAGAAAGAAATTCCGGCGACTTTGGAAGGACCAAAACTAGAGATCGAAAAAATCTATGCGGCGGCTGAAAGACTCTATCAAAGAGTCCTTAAAGGCGAGTTTGATGAACTGGCGGCTCCCTTATTAGCCATGGCCCATCTTTCGCACGAAACATTTTTGGAATATGCCAAAGAATTCTCGGCGGAAGGTTTGCGGAAAAAAGTGGAATTGGAATTAGGAAAAGACCCTTTTTCTCCTCACGGAATCTCATCTCACCATTTCGCCATTCGTCGGCCGCTTGGCGTCCTTCTTCATATCGCGGCGGGCAATGTCGACTTCTTACCGGCGTATTCGGTTCTCGAAGGTCTCCTGGCGGGCAATATCAATCTTCTTAAACTCCCAAGCGGGGACAAAGGACTCTCCGTCAAACTCCTTCAAGAACTGATTCAAGAAGAACCTTCTTTATCCCCCTATATTTATGTCTTCGACGTTCCTTCAACCGAAGTCGATACGCTTAAAGAATTGAGCCATTATGCCGATGCGGTGGTGGTCTGGGGTGGCGATTTTGCGGTCAAAGGCGTTCGCGAGTTCGCCGATCCCAATTCGCAAATCATCACTTGGGGTCACAAGCTTTCTTTTGCTTATGTTGATCAAAAGACCAGCGATGAGGATCTGCGGGGTCTGGCCGAAGATATCTGTCTTTCTAACCAGATGCTTTGCTCTTCTTGCCAGGGACTTTATTACGATGGGAGCGACGAAAAAGAGCTCGAAGAGTTTGCCAAACGTTTCGTCAGCATCCTCAGTGAAACCAATGCGCGAATGGGTCCTGCTGCCCTGGGGATGCGGGCAAAAAGCGCTCTTGCTATCTTGAACGAGAAAATGGAAGGTCGGGGAAAGATTTTCCAATCTCCCGGAGTTTCTGCGATTGTTTATCCGGATTCGGACTTGCTCCTTTCTTTCTTGTTTCGGAACGTTTGGATTAAGCCCCTCCCTGAAGAAAAGATTGTCGAAGTCTTAAAACCATACCGTGGCTATCTTCAAACGTGCGCTCTTTTGGTTGAACAAGAGAAACGAGCCGCTCTTCGTGAACGTTTCTTCTTAGCGGGTCTGACCCGTTTGAGCGGACCTCATATGTCTTTAACGGAACCGGGCGAAGCCCACGATGGCTCTTATGCCTTATCCCGCTACACGAGGATCGTGGATTATCAGGAATAAAAAAAGCGACAGGGTAACCTGCCGCTAAAAATGTCGCGAAGGATTCTTTATTGAAGTCCGACGAAACGCTTGAGTTGATCGGCGCCGATATAGCCCACCGACTGGCGCACCGCTTTGCCATTCTCGAAATAAATGAGGGTCGGGATCGAGTAGACGTTGAATTCCGCGGCAATCGTCTCGGCTTCATCAACATCGATCTTGAGCACTTTGAGATCATCGTGCTCTTTGGCTAAGTTCTCAACCAAAGGCGAGAGCATCTTGCAAGGTCCGCACCAAGTGGCGAAGAAGTCGACCAAGACTTTCCCGTCTTTCGTTTCTTTCTCGAAATCAGCTTTTTCTTTAACGTGCATTAACATGAATGGTTTTCCTCCGTTCACCGAAATATTAGACTAAATATCAACGCAAGCAAAGCGAGATGCATAGGATAATAAGCGTATTCGATATAGCGGAAGTGTTTTTTATCGTAGCCGCGTTTTCCGTTATACATCACTAAGAAGATGATATCGAGGAGTCCATACGTCTGAATGGACATATTGTAATAGTCGATGCCACTTTGGGTTTTTGAAATGCCCCAAAAAAGAACGGTGACAACCAAAAAGAAAGTGATGCCGATCAGATTGACCAAAGAACGGTATTCTTTGCTGGCTTGATAGGTAGCTAACTCTGTGTCGGTTTGCTCGAGACTCCGCTGAATGAATTTGTCGGCGAGAGGATAGGCATAATAGAAACCTAAGAAAATCAAGAATCCATATAAGGAATAAGAAGCCCGCAAATAGACCGGAAAATAACTCGACCAAGTCGAAACGAGAGAATTGCTCGCGGCGTAAGTTTCACTCGTAAAAGCGGCGAACGAGAGCCCAACGTAACCTAGGGGCAAGAGGGCGAAGAGTTTCTTGGGACCTTTTAGTTCGAGGCAGAAGATGAATAAACCAAAAACCAACAAATCGGTGAAGGCCTGATCGCGGGCGAGAGAAGCATATTTTGGCGAGAAGTAGAAGAAGGTCTCGACAGCGGCGATTAAAAGCCAAACGAGGCCGATTCTGCAGAGATATTTGACTCGGTCATGGCTTTTTCGCATGCCTTCGGCCAGCATAAAAGCGAATAAGGGGAAGGAAAGCCGCCCTAGGTAGCGGAAGACGGTGCCTACGCCATAGCCAACACTATCGGTGGGGAAATTCACCGTCCAGTCGCTATCGACGATGAAAACACCGATATGGTCTAAGGTCATCGTGAGAATCGCTAAGATCTTAATCCAGAATTCGCTGAGGACTTGGCTTTTTTCACGCATATTATTTTCCAGAATTTAATGTGATGATAATCCCCATAATACCGATGAAGTTGTTCGTAACGTGCGCGGCGTAAGATGCGCCGAAACCGAGTTTATCGTAGAGGAGGCAAAACAAGAATCCGGAGATCACGTAGTCGGGCAAATAAGCCCACTCCAGAGCGCTGCCAAGATTGCGGAAGTTCATATGAATGAAGCCGAAAATCAGCGAGACCGCGATATAAGCGACATAGATATTGACCCGTTTGCCGAGTCCGAATAAGCCCACTCGGTAAGCCAATTCTTCGCAAAAGGGTCCTAAAAAAGAGAAAACCAAAACCGAAAGGATTGGGCTTTCGGCAACAAGCTGATTGATGATGGACTGATTATCGTTGGTGCCCTTGAGACCAGTGGCTTGAATGATCATCCCATAGATGGCGCTGAGAAAGACCATGCCAACCCCAGCAAGGATGCCGAAATAACTTTTGCCTTTTTTGAAGAGTTTGGTCAGGCGGTATAAATCGCGATCAAGGATGATGAGCATGAGGCAAAAAAGAATCACATAAGCGCTGAAATCGACCGCTCCGGCATAGGTGACGGAGCCTTCAAAAGCCTTCATGGCAGCGGTCAAAGAAGCCCCTGAAAGTCCGGCAGATACATAGGCACCTTTAGTGACGCTCAAAACGATTAATGAAATTAAAGTCCCGATTAATTGAAAGCCAAGCCAACCCGTCAAAAAGAGGGCGAGTTCTTTGCCCCAACCCATCGGGGTCAGGTTGGCCATGCCTTTGACGTCTTCGAAAGCGACCGACTGTGTGCCACAGTTGGGACATTTACCTAAGGCAGGATCGAAACTCTTCCCGCACTTATGACAATATTCTTTTCGGAAACAGGTTTTCATGGTCGCTTATTGATCCTTTTTAAAGAAGCCCACAATATTGTAATTGAATTTTTCAATTAATCCACCTCATAATTATGTAAGGAGAAAACGCGCATAAGCATCCCATGAACGTTTCCGATGTAGTCAAATATCTTAATATCGTTTTGATTGTTTTGTTCGTGGTTGTTTTAGTGGCACTTGCCCTCTTCTTTTTACGCGGGCTTGCTCGCGGCTGGCGCTATGGCACCTATCGGGTTATCGCTTTTACTGTCCTTTTTATCATTTGCTTCACGACTTTAGGAGTCATCGCCGACGCCATTGGTAATTGGGATATGACCTCCTTTGGGATCCCTGTTATCTCGATTCCCTTAAGTAACGGCAATCAAAGCGGAAGCGCCACCCTTCAATTTGGCACACCTTATACGGCGATTTCTACTGCGATCTCGGATACCTTGAAATTCTACAACGTTTCGATGGCACCAGAAGCTTTGGAGGCTTATGCCAACGCTTTGGCCAAATCAATCGTGATGCTTTTGCTGATGTCCATGGAAGGAAGTCTCTTGGCGACTTTAGGCAATTTGATCGTTCTCCTTCTTTGGCACATCGCTTTCAAGCACATCATTCCCCCCGATCGGCGAAAAGAGAGTTACAAAAAAGGCAAATTGATCTCCGCTTTCGAAGAATTGGTGATCGGTATTGTCATCGGTTCGATGTTCTTATTCCCTTTAACGAGCATGGTCAACTCCTTCGCCTACAGCTGGAATAGCGTGGATGAGGATAAGAAGACGAGCCTTAAAGCCGATAACCAACTCTATAACACCATTCAAACGGTGGTGGATACTTACGACAATTCCCTCTTTTCGAAGGCTTTCTTCTCGTGGACGAAGGGTAGCGGCGATTCTTCCTTTGATATGACTTTAACCAGTTTCCTTACTAAAGGAACCTACGATCAAAAAGAAGTCAGCGTCATCAACGAATTCTCCTCGATGGCCAAACTGTCTTCCTTGGCTATTGAAGGGGGCTTGCTTTCCGACAAAGGTTTTGACCAAAGCAAGATTGCCCTTTTCGCGGTCAGTGAATACGCTCCGGGTGTCCTGCGGGCTCTTGGACAATCTAGCCTAGTGACGGGAATCATTCCTTACGCTCTCAGCATCATCCAAGATTTGGATGCGGTGAAGCCTTATATCAAGACGCAGACCGGTATCGATTTTAATGACAGCAAGTATAACTACAAATTGACGCTGAATAAGTTGGCCGATATTTATCAAGGTCTTATTAATGACAAAGTTCTCTCTTCGGCTCTGGTGACGAGCGATGGCAAACTCGGGGCCACGAGCGACATTGTGACGGCCGCTTTTAGCAAAGATTCGCAAACGCCAATGGAAGATCTCATGAAGGCCCTTGATAGCGAAGACCTCGCCATCGTGGATACCCTGATCGAATCCGCGGTTTATGTGATGTGCTGCCAGGATGCCGTCAATGCCAAAGCCAATCCCAGCGCGGCGGAGAATACGATAGGCATTTCCGATTTCTTCCCCGAAATCGCTTCCTCTTATGATGTTACAGTCGGAGGAACCCCGAAAGCCGTTCCCGAGAGTTTCTCGTCGATTAAATGGGGTCAGCAATTGGCGATCGTCTACGATTCGCTTTGCCAGATTGCCCAAACGGACACCGCTTTGATACCGGCGCTAACCAAGAACCTCGGTTCCGAGGACTATAAATTTGATATCAACGCGATCATGCCGGGCATGATTGACCATCTCGATACTTATGGCTCGGCCTTATTTGGTTCGAGCAGCAATGTTCAATCCGCTGAAAGCACTTCAAGCACTGAAACCTCCACAAATTCCACTTGTTTATTGGATTGCACCTTCTTGGAGAACGCGATGCCAAAGGTTTTGACGATCCTTCAAAACAATCTCAACACTTCTTTTGGTTTCTCGGGAACTGACGCGCTTTCTCTTGCTGACGTGCAAAGTAAACTCTTCGTTTCTGATCCTACAGAAAGAGCAACGAAGGTTAAAACAGAGTTCAAACATCTTTTCACAGTTTTATCCGACATCGCAGGGACAACGGAAGGCAAGAATCTCTTGAAGGATTTGAATGGTCTTCCTGGCATCTATTTCGATCCGAATGGGAACTATCTCGGCATCAATAAGAATCTGCTCACCGGCTTTACCGAAGGGGTAAAGAATCTTGATTCTTCTCTTTTGGCTTCTGCGATTCTTCCGAAAGTTTTTGAAGGCTTCCTTAAGGGTGATGCATCACCTTTGAAGAGCTTAGGTTTCGATACCAATAAATCCACCGTTACAACCGATGATGATATCGTTTTGGATTTCTCGAAGGATGTCGGAAAGAATTTAGCTGATCTCATCAAAGTCTATAGCGACAACCAGGCGGTCGTCTCTTATCTGATGAGCAACTCAACCGGGGTCACCGCGGGCAATGCCGACACTCTTTTACGAAACATTCTCTCTTTCAAGGACAGCGATAACAACACGCAAATCGGTAATCTCTTAAAATCTTTAATCACGAATCCGCTCATCAATCCTGCCGACAGCAAGAACCAAAACATCAGCGTTCTTTTGAATGTGCTTTTGGGACAAACCATGTCTTCTTCCTCGACCACTTTCGTCAGCGATTTGAATGGGGCGATCAAAGATTTGGATAGCGAAGGATTAAAGACAGAAATCAACTCTTTTGTCGCCGCTCTTCAGGGCATTTCTGATCAAGGCGTTTTGAGTGCGATTTCCAGTTTCTCTACCTCGAGCAATCCGAATCTCTCCGTTCTCAAAGATATTGACTTCGAAACCCTCTTTAACACCTTCAATTCTTCCGTGATTCTGAAATCGGTCCTCGGAGATCTTCTTGATAGTGCCGTTTTGACCAATGTCGCTCTCTTGTCCGATGCTTCCGCAGCTGGTGTTTCATTTAAAAACGTGAGCGATTGGGCTAAGGAAGGCAAAGCTCTCAATGCTTTAATCAAAGCGGCGGTGGAGATTGGCGATCTCTCGAACATTGATTATTTCCATAGCGATCCAACAGCCATTAACTCGATTTTGAAAGCGCTGGCAGGCAGTGGCATCTTCAACAAGAAAAACACCGATGGCACGACTAGCTACGTCTTCCCGAAATATATCGCGGACAAGATGGTGAGTTATTTTAAGACTTCTTCCGAGTTTGGCGTTTATTTCACCGATGCGGGAACGGACGGCACCTCTGAACATCCTTATACTTACAACCGCTTTAGCGACGATTTAACAGCCCTTAAACTTGCCAGCGATTGGACCGCTGATGGTGGTGAAGCGGATAAAATCTCTGCAATTCTCACGTATGTTATGCATCTTAATGGTTTCACCAGCATCTCAACCAATACCGATTGGCGCACGATTAACCCCAATGAGTTGAGCGGCTTATTGTATGCAGTCACAAGTTCGAATAGTTTCGGTCCGATTTTGACTTATCATCTTTATGAAAAAATCGCCTCAACCTTAGGTTCAAGCGAAGCGGCTTTTAAGGATTCGAATTTGGATTATCTCCTTTCGAGTTCGTGCACTTCGTCCGATCGGACAAAGGAAGCCGGCTATCTTTCTACCATTCTTAAAACGGCGATCGACCCGGTTTATGGTCTTCTCGATAACGATGGTCACTTGAAACAAACGACTTTGCAGTTGAATGACGTTTCAGCTGATTTCTTTGTGAGTCCTTTGCTCACGAGCATGGCTTCCAGCAATGTCTTTAACACGACAAAGACCGGCAAAACCATGACAGCCTTTGAGGAAGAGTATTCGGCAATTCTCGTTCGGGCTAGCCTCTACGATGCTGCGGGTGCTGACGCCGCGGTTATGTTGTTACGGGGCAACGATCAAACGGCCACGGTCAATAATTGGGAAACCGAAATTGGCAATCTTTGCACGTTATTAAATGATGTCCAAGATCTCGATCTCGACATCGACAAGTTCGATTTTGCTTCGCTCTTCGCTAAGACGAATACATCCGAACAAAACGAAACCAATCGGGTTAAAGTTGAGAACACTTTAAACGCTTTTAATTCTTGTAAGACTCTTTTTGCCGCCCTTCCTGCTAAACTTGAAGAGGTTGTTAAAGACATTAGCGGGGCAAGCGATTATGGTCTCGATAAAGCCAATTTCTCCTATAGCGTCGATTCGGAAGGCAAAATCGCTCCTTATGATGTGGACGAAATCAAAGTGCTTTCCCACGTTGTTGAAGACGCCTATCTATGCGATTTCACTAGCATCAGCGTCTCCGCGATTTCGAGCAATGATTATTTATCGAACCTTCTGGAAAATCTTGCCGCTTCGAAGATTTTCAACACGACTAAGGATACAACCGCCGGGGCGATGACTTCTTTTGAGACGACGATGAAGAAGGTCCTCCTCGATAGCGGCTACTATGGCGATAAGACCGATTCCGGGGTTCAATCCGAGGTTGCATCTTTGGTCCTTGGCATTAAGTCTGGCAAAGGCTGGACGGGACTGGCTGGTGAAGTCAAAGCTCTCGAGAACGTTGCGAATAATTTGCCGAAAGCCATCGATGGCAGCGATCTTGACTTGGCTAACTTTTCTTTGACCTCATATTTCGGAAATGATCCAACGACACAAGAAAATCAACGGAGTTCGTTAGAAAACTTCCTGGAAGCGATTGAATCCTCGTCGCTTCTTTATCCCGGACTCCCGAATAAGCTTAAGACTTCAGTCAGCGGCATTAGCGGGGCAACGTCTTACGGTCTCGACAAAGCGAACTTTACCTATAAGAAAGACCTGGCGGGCAATGTCTTGCCGTATGATGTGAGTGAGGTCACTTCGCTAACCTACATCGTCGAAGATGCCAATTTGGTCGACTTCTCTTCAATTAGCGTGAGCGCCATTAATAGCAACGCCCATCTCAAAGATCTTTTGGAGCGGCTGGCTGCCTCGCAAATATTCAACACGACCTCGAGCACGGCTTCGGACGCGATGACTTCGTTTGAGACGACGATGAATAAGGTTCTCCTCGATAGCGGCTACTATGGTGACGCCACAGATTCTACGGTTCAGGCTAATGTCAAAACCGTGGTTCTTGAGGTGAAGCATGCAACCGGATGGAGTGGAGATACCGGCGAAGTCAAGAAGCTTGAAACGATTGCTTCTTCAATCCCCACCGACACGGCGAATAACGAAATTGATCTTGGTACCTTTAATTTATCCACCTATTTCGGCACGGACGCCACGACAAAAGAATCGCAGCGGGACAAACTGGAGACCTTCTTGAAAAATATCAATGCCTCGGGTCTCCTTTATCCGGGTTTTGCTGCGAAAGTCGCTTCGAGCGTCGCAACGATTTCGACTGGTAGCATTTCCTTAAGCGGCGCCAACAGTTATTACAATGGTTATTTCGTTTATCACGATTTGGATAACCTCCCCACGACCCTCACTCACGTCAGCTTAGGCAACCGCTATGATAATGTCGAGATTAACACCTTGAGCAAGATCTTCATGAATGCCTCGGGTCTTGATGCCATCAATTTGAACGATCTTTCTACGATCAATGCGGCTCAGACCAGTAACCTCTTAGTCAATTTGACGGAGTCCCAAGTCTTCAATACCTTGGCGGACAAAACGGATACGACATCGCTCACCGTCGCTCAGAATGTCATCAGCCAAGCGCTCTTGGCGGGTGGCTCGTTAAACGACGCCTATTATTACGCCTCGAATCCGAAGGATATCGCCAGCAAAACGGCTTCCAATTACATGGACAGCACGACCAAGGCCAAATATCTTTCGAAATCTTACTTCGCCAAAGCCAATGCCGAAACGAATGCTCCGCTCCTCAATGGCGATACCGGTTCCTTAAAAGCGCTTTTGACGACCTTACAAAACGATAGTGCCATTACGACCGCTTTGACCAATGGCACGACGAGCGGCCTTTCGGCCGATAAAATTCAAACTTTATTAGGCGCTCTCAATGCCTGCAAACTTTATCAGGATGTCGTGCCGAATACCTTAGCGAAGTTTATTACGAACCTCACAGGAACGATTAGCGACGTCGATCTCTCCTTGGCCAATCCTTATTACTCGTATTATCGTCCATCCTCATTCACCTATGGAACCACCAAGACTTACACCTATACCACCGATGCCTCGGGCAACAAGATCCAAATCTTTACGGTAACAAGTTTTGACAACGCTTATGATGAGGATGAAATCGCCACGTTATCCCAGATTATCGCTTCGCTCAACGACAGCAATGTCACGGGTCTATTCTCCTCAACGAAGATTGCGAATTTGGACATCACGACGAGCGACGTGCAAACGATCAATTCGCTGATGAACCTCTTGGCTAAGAGCTATGTCTTTAACCTTGGCGGTGCTTACGGTGGCGACAACACGAAGACTTCTGCCCTCAAGGTGCCGAATGATTTAAGTGTCTTTGAACAAACTCTCTTTAACTTCTACGATCAGTCGGGCTTGGCCGATCGGGCCTACGATAGCGCCTATGACTATCAAATTTTAGGGACTTACGCCTCTAAGATCAAACTTTATCGGGCGATGAAGACCTTTGAGTCTTATGAGGATGGCGTCAGCCCGAAAACCACCCTTCATCCGGGCGATTGGGCTGGAGAAGTGGACGAATTGACCGTGAAGAAGACCACCGACAGCCAAGGCAACGTCGTCATGAGTGGATTGCTCTATTCGGCTCTGAGCGATTCTGAGATTTCCACGAAACTCAAGACCGGTTCGGGCAGCACCAACTTCTCGAGCAATGGCAACCTTTCGAGCTTCACTTCGATCTCCCCGCACGCGATCAAACTTATTTTGACGGGCATGAATCAATTGGATTTGGTCCACGATGCCGTTCCGTATTCGATCGCCAGTCTCGTTGAGGATTCGCTCTCCTTCCGAAATTACTCGACGGTCAGCTTCCTCGTGAATAGCATTAACGCCGCGACCTACAACAGCGAAAGCTTGGGCACTCGCGGGCACTATAACGGCTTGAGCGTGACGCTTTCGAGCGAACTCGCCAGTGGGGTTTATCCGATCGTAAAAGCCTATGACGTAATCGGCGGAAGTGCTAACGGCTATGACGTCTCAATCCTGAAAGACACCAATGGCAATGTCACGGGCCATACGGCTGGTACGACGACCTATTCCTTTGATATCGGCGCGGTCTATCCGCTCTATTTCGCTGTCGATGTCTCCGCGACTTCTGGCGCGAGCATTTCTTCGTTGACCTACAATTTCAACACGTCGAACTATCTTTTGAATCAGAGCCAGTTCTTAGCCACCGATAGCGAAGGCAAGACGGCACTCGACGTCATCTACGACTTCTCGGATTGCATTTACCTTGACGCAACAGAGGACCCCGTTACGCACAACAAGACCGGCGGCCATTACGTCAATTTCAGCCAGGAAGATGATGTCACGAAGCTCTTTACCACGGGCACGCAATTCGCCAAGGTCTTGGACTATATCGCTGACCCCAATGGTTTCTATACCCGGAACTTCTACTATAACGACGCCACTTATTCTTCAGCCACGTTGTCCCAATACGACTTTGCTTCCCGCGACATCGTTTTCCGAAAGATGCTCTCCTTCGCCAGGACTTATAGCGGGAATAAGTACACCGTTGATTTGGGCAAATATTTTGCCGAAAACGGTGCTGATCCTCTCACCTTTATGGGGGCGAAAACCATCTTCACGGATAGTGGCTATTCTTCAGCGATCGAAGGGGCTTGGCTCAATGAAAACCTCGATGATTTATTAACGACTGAACTTCTCTATGAAACCACTCCGACGACGGTGGGAACGCCAGTTCACGCTTGGGCGGAGGCCTTCACCAAGACAGCCTCCGGTGTGGTGGCCTTTACGTCTTTAGAGAACGTGATGAACCACAGCATTGCGCAAACAACGGTCACGACAACGAATTCAAGCGGTCAGAGCGTGGTCGTCAACGGTACCGCCTTATTAGGCCAATATCTCGCTGCTGGACAAGCGAACCGCTTCATTAACGCCGAGCTAACTTACATCAAAGGCGGAACGTATTTCACCACTATGAATACGACCTTCGCTTCGATGAGCAGTCATAGCGTTAACCGTGGCACTTTATTGACGAGTGAACCATCCTTCTATAACAGCAACTTCGCTTTATTAAAAGATGCCTCCTCGGCTTCGATCCTCAAATCTTTCAATGACATTACGACGATCTTGAACCTTTCGAAGGCGATTCAAGCTGGCGCGATGACGATTACGACGGCCGAGAAAGATACGATTGTTAGCATTTACAGGACGCTCGATGCGGACTTAGCGAGCACGACGCTACCTGACGCTTCAAAGAGTCTCATCCAAACGATGTATCTCGGCACCCTCTATGACTATTACTTGAATCGTAACTATTACCACGCTGGCATCCCTGATGTCGATTATCTCTACGCTCCGGATACAAGTCATACCCTTACGACGACGGCTGATGCTATCCTTACGGCATGAGTTCTTTGATCCCGGAAAAGGAAAGCTCTTATACCTTTGAAATCCTCTCTTCGAGTTTCATTGCGCTTTTATTGCCTTTAAAAGAGAAAGAAGAAGTTGACTCTCTCCTGGCGGAAATCAAGGCCCGTTATCCGAAAGCGAGCCATTATTGCTATGCCGCCAAAGTTCTTTCTTTCGAAGCCTGCAGCGATGATGGCGAACCCGCCCGTAGCGCGGGGCTTCCGCTTTTAGAAATCCTCAGGAAGAAAGACATTGCTTATGGCTTATTGGTGGTGGTCCGCTATTTCGGAGGAACCAAACTTGGCGCTAATCGCCTCGCGAGAACTTACCGGGAAACGGCAGCCAATTGCGCAAATAACGCGACTTTTGCAGAGATAATTCCCGCCCTTGAAGCGGAAGTGAGCCTTGACTATTCATCTTTTGAGGCCCTCAAGAAACCGGCCGAGAACTCTGGCGTCGAACTAAAAGTTTTATCTTTTGACGAAAGAGTGAGACTCCTTTTGCGTGGAGATGCTAAGATAATGCCGTCTTTCTTAAAAGCCCTCCCAGAAGGGAGCGTCCTTTGCGAAAAAGAAAGCACCATCCAAAGGAGTATCGTCAATGATTCCAAACACTGAATTCGCCGGGCGCAGACAACGCCTGTTTAACATGATGGATAGCGGAAGCGTCCTCATCTTGTTCTCGGGCGTAGGCAAAGTCTCGAGCGCCGATGAAACGTATCCGTTTGAAGTTAACCGCAATTTCTTTTATCTCACGGGCATCGATCAAGAAGATTCGATCCTGATGCTGATCAATAGCGACGGAGAGATGAAAGAATTCCTCTTTATCGCGCCTTTTGACGCCCGCAAAGAGAAATGGTATGGCAAACGCCTCACGAGCGAAGAAGCGACTTCGATCTCGGGCATCAATAACGTGATGGTTAATACCTCGCTTCCGGCCAAAGTCGACGGAACGTTGAACCCGAACTACCTTCAATATGGTGAAATCCATAAGGCTTATCTTGATCTGGACCGCGAAATCAAAATCGCCGATTCGACCTCGACCCGCGAATACATGGAGACTCTCAAGGCGGCTTATCCTGGCCTCGTCTTTGCCGATGCTTATCCTTTAATCACCACGCTTCGTTTACGGAAATCGGTCCGCGAAATCGCCGAACTCCGCAGTGCCATCCGTTCGACCCATTTGGGTATCTTAGCGGTATGGGCCGCGATGAAACCTGGGGCGAAAGAATATGAAATGTCCGACCTTTTCCTCAAGACGGTCAACGATGATTCAGGCTATCAAGGCTTAGCCTTCCCGACCATCATGGCGAGCGGAATCCATGGCGCTTGCCTTCATTATCCGACCCCGAAAGACACCATTAAAAAAGACGACCTGCTTTTGATGGATTTGGGCGCCCGTTGCTCCTACTATTGCGCCGATGTGACCCGCACGGTCCCTGTCAGCGGCAAATTCACCGAGTTCCAGAAAACGGTTTATAACGTCGTCTATGGTTGCAACAAGATGGTCGCGGCCATGGCTCGCCCGGGCATTACCATCAATGATTTGCAAAAGGCGACCGTCGAATATCTTTCTTCCGAATGCTTAGCCAAGGGTTTTATCAAGAAGAAGGAAGACATCATCAATTACTATTTTCATGGCATCTCGCACTTCATCGGTCTTGATACCCATGATCCTTATCTTAATGCGATGGACAAAGCCTATAAGGATATCCCTTTGGAGCCGGGCATGATCATTTCCGATGAGCCGGGCCTCTATATGGAAGACAAAGGCCTTGGCATTCGGATTGAGGATGACCTTCTCATCACCGAAGGGGGCTGCGAAGTGCTGACGAAAGACATCATCAAAGACCCAGCCGATATTGAGAAGTACCTATCCTCCCGTCATTAAAGGTGGGGGTTTGAAAGAGCAAAATAAGCCACTTCGACGCTGAAGTGGCTTTTTATTCTGAAAAATTCCGCAAAAAATCAGCGGGGTTCATTATTTGAGGTCTTTTTAATCCTAAGGCTAAAAGATCTTTATCACCTGTCAAAATAATATCCGAATCTATTTTTAGGGCAGCAGCAAGAATGGGAAGATCCATTTCAGGGGCGAAAGGAATAATTATAAAAGCAAGCTTGTCAATTATCTCCTGAATCTGAGGGGCGGTATAGCCCACTTTTGCTCCGACTTCTAATAACTCTTCCATCGAATATCCAGGAAGAAAAACTTCGCCTAACCTGCAAGCGAAGTCGAGAGATTCGCGGATGGTTTTGCTTTGAAGAAGAAATACTGAAAAATGATATTAGTATCAAGAACAATCCTCATGATTTCTTTCGATTCATCTCGGAACGGATCCTTTTGGATAGAGCGACAGTGTCTTCACCGGTCTAAGCGTTTAATTGCTCAGCGACGCCCGAGAAAAGTTTTTGTAATTCGTCTAAGGCCTCTAAGGTTCCACCACAAAGATAGACTTGTCCGTCCTTTTGGACGAAAGCGACGTTATCGCCAGGCTTTAGACCCAGGAGTTTGCGAATTCGCACGGGAATGGTGACCTGTCCTTTGGATGTGATTCTTTGCGTTTCGAGTTCCATGGTTTTACCTCAAGTAATACTTTTCTTGCTTTTCTTACATCGTCAAGTAGAGATGATGCTGCTTTCACTTTATTCATAGACCAACAACAAGTATTTTTGTCCCAAGAAAAAAGGATCATCGGTTATTGGTTAGCATTGTTAGCTTTTTCGCTACTTTATTCTTTTGTTTGCAAACGCTATAATTTTTTGCGTATGAAAAAATATATCTTGGCCATCGACCAAGGCACGACTTCGACCCGTGCCATTTTGATTTCTCAGAAGGGCGAAAAGCTCTTCCAAGCCCAGCGTCCTCTCGAATGTTTATTCCCGAAGCCGGGTTGGGTGGAACAAGATCCGGACCAAATTTGGATCTCAGTGGTGGACGTTATTAACGAACTCTTGATCGTCTCGGGAGCGAAGATTGAAGAAGTCGCCTCCATCGGCATTACAAACCAACGTGAAACCACGATCGTTTGGGATAAAAAAAGCGGCAAGGCCATTTATAATGCGATTGTTTGGCAGTCGAAAGAAACTCAGGAGATTTGCGAACGTTACAGATCCCATACCGAGGAAATTGCGAGCAAAACAGGCTTGAGGCTTAATCCTTATTTCAGCGCTTCAAAGATTCGCTTCATTTTGGAAAACGTCAAAGGGGCTGAAGAGAAAGCGAAGAAAGGCGATCTCTATTTCGGCACGGTTGATAGCTGGATCATCTTCAAGATGACCAATGGCAAAAATCATTTCACCGATGTTTCCAATGCTTCAAGAACCATGCTTTTCAACATTTTTGATACGGCATGGGATCCGGAGCTTTTAAAGCTTTGGAAAATCCCAGAGTCGATGCTTCCCGAAGTCAAAGAAAACTCCTGTGATTATGGTGAAGCCTCTTTCTTCCATGGCGGCGTTCACATTAACGGGGTTGCTGGTGACCAGCAAGCCGCTCTCTTTGGCCAATGCTGCTATCAAAATGGCGAGAGCAAGAATACTTACGGGACGGGCTGCTTCATGCTGATGAATACCGGCAACAAGCCCATCCTTTCTAAGAATGGACTTCTGACCACGGTCGCTTGGAAACTCAATGGCGAAACCACCTACGCGCTTGAAGGCTCCGTTTTCATCGGCGGGGCAGTGGTTCAATGGGTTCGCGATCAGATGCGGTGGTTTGAGGATTCTTCCGATTCGGAAATGTATGCCAAGAAGCGGCCCGATACGGCTGGTGTTTATTTCGTTCCGGCATTCGTTGGCTTAGGAACGCCTTATTGGGATGATGATGCCCGCGGATCGATCTTCGGTTTAACCCGGGGAGCGGATCGCCATAACATCACCCGGGCTGCGCTTTATTCAATTGCGTATCAGTCGAAAGACGTCATCGACACGATGAAAAAAGAAGCTTGTTTGACTTTGCCAGTCTTAAAAGTCGACGGTGGCGCCTCCAGCAATGCGATGCTCATGCAATTCCAAGCCGATATTTTACAATGCGAAGTTCGGATTCCGAAATGCGTTGAAACCACGGCGCTCGGGGCGGGTTATTTCGCTGGGCTAGGAGTTGGCTTCTGGAAGAATAAGCATGAGATTGAAGTCAATCACGAATTCGCGAAACGTTATTATCCCGTGATGGACCCGAAAGAAGCCGATAAACTCTACAAAGGTTGGCAGATGGCGGTGAAAGCCACCCGAGTTTTCAAAGGCCAATAATAATCTTTTTTGCCGCTCGAATAAAAAGGGGTGTTTAATAGAAGAGTTCATGGACTCCAAATTTTCTTTGTTTCATCATGCCGCCATCATCGCTCCACGCTCTCGCCACGATGATTTTCTCGCGCTCAAAAATATAGACCCCCATTTGGATTTCGAACTCTATAGCGTCGAAGAAATGGAAGACCTTTTCGCTTATCACTATGACGAACGGGCCCTTGAAGAAGTGTATCGGGAAGTCGGAGATGAGGAACTCGCGGAAGCCATTCTCCTGGCTCTTTCCCGATTAAAGATTGGAAAACAATATGTCTCGAGCAAACTTGAGGCGTTAAAGAGTCTGCAAAGTCGTTTACTGGATGAAGGACTTCTTTATTCTTCGCCCAATCCTGAACGCTCCTTCGAGCATCATAACGTCATTATTTCTGGCTATCAGAATACGTTGAGGATTTCCAACATCCTTGGGGAACTCCATAACATGGCCATTTCTTATGACAGCGAAGAAAAGGCGGTAAATCCCCTTCGGATTTATTATGAGTTCAATGATATCTATGATGAATTACGCGATGTTTTTAACCGCATCGCCGAGGATTTATCATCCGGCACTCCCATCGAAAATATTTATCTCTTAGGAGCGGATGAGAGTTACCAAGACCTTCTTGAACGATTCTCTTCTTACTATGGCTTTCGAGTTGAGACAAGCCATCACGCCAAACTTTATGATAGTGCGATTTATCACCGTTTCCGGAGCGATTATCTCGAAAAAGGGCCGGGAATCCTTCCGGATTTTCTCGCGAAGAATTCCGGGAATAAAGATGCCGAAGAACTCTATCGGCTTTTCAACCGTTTTAGCGATCTTCCCCACGACGAGAAGACGCTGAAAAGTTTCTTTGATGAACGGCTGAAGCATCAAAACCAGTCGGAGCCGACTTACGAGCACGTCGTCCGCCAACTTGAGGGCTATGTTCCGCCGAAACAAGCTCACGTTTACGTCATCAACTGTTCGATGGGTGTTTTTCCGCCGGTCGTGAGCGAAGGCGATTATTTAAGCGACAGCGAATGCGCCTCTTTAGGTTTGCCCACGAGTGAAGATCAAACCAAAGAATACTCGGATGAAGTCTCAGCTTTGTTCGATTCCGCGAATCTCGTCTATGTCAGCTATAAGAAGAAAGCCTTTGGCGGGCTCTTTTTCCCATCGGGAATTCTCGAGGAGAAGGGCTTCGAAATGATGAATTCCCCCCATCTTCCTTATGAATACGCCCAAGATCAAGCCCGACTTTTCGAAGCTTCACTCCGCGATGATGAAGTGAATTATCTTCGCGTTGATCCTCGTTTGCCTGGTCTCAAAGAAAGAGGTCTTTTAAAGGATTATCGAAATTTTGATTATACCTACCATCCTTTTCATCCCATTAAGTCGGAAGAACAACGGTCCTATTCACCGACCCAACTCAAAAAGTTTTATGGCTGCCCCTATAGCTATTATCTTGAACGGATTTTGTCTATCGAAGAAAATACATCGAATTTTTCGGCTCGGATCGGCACCATCTTCCACGCGGTGATGGAATCGCTTTATGAAGTTAGCCCCTTTAATTTCGAAGAAGAATGGGCGAAAGCGGTGGAGGAGGAAGCTAAAACCAACGGTCCTTTCTCTCCGAAAGAGAATGCCCTCTTCCTTCGGCTCAAAGACGAATGCTCGTATGTCGTCAGCTTTTATCAAAGTCATGATTCCCTTTTGATCGATCCGCATTTTAAAACCGAAGAGCCGTTCCATTTGCTGAGCGAAGATAATCCTCTCGTCTCTTTCTCTGGTCAATACGACAAGATTGTCGAATTTGGGAAAGAACATCGTTACTACATCATCGTCGACTATAAGACGGGTGGCGAACGTTTCTCCGAGGCGATGCTACCCTATGGCTTATCGATGCAGCTTCCTTATTACGCGTATTACGCGAGTCAAGAAAAAGACCTCCAAGGCGCCGAGCTCATTGGTCTATTCATCGGGCCGCTTCTTTCGCCGACCCTCGTGAAAAACATCAAGGATAGCCTCGAGAAATTCAACAGCGACAAATTCCGAATCGAAGGGGTTTTTGCCAATGATATTTCCAAATTGTTGGCGTTAGATCCCTCTGCTTATAAGAGCACGCTCATTAAGGGATTGGCCTATTCTGATAAGAAAGGTTTCTATTCTTATTCGGCGAAACGCGCCAAGTCGAAAGAGGATTTTGCCTCCCTCGCCCAAAGCGCCAAGGATTTGACGCTCGGAGCTGATCAAAGAATCCGCAGCGGTGATTTCGTGATCGCCCCCGTGAAGTTCAAAGCCCTTTATGATGCCTGCGCTTATTGTTCATTCCGCGACGTCTGTTACCGCAAAGACGAAGCGATTCGCTATTTGCCCGAAGGCAAAAAGGATGTCGATGAAGACGCGGATGAAGATACGAACGAGGAGGAGAACGATGGCTTGGAGTAAAGGACAGCAACAGGCGATCGATTCTCGCGAAGGGCAATTCCTCGTTTCGGCCGGAGCGGGAAGCGGCAAGACCGCGGTTTTGACCGAGCGGATTCATCGCCTCGTTGAAGAAGGAGCCTGCTCGCTCAATGAGATGCTGGTTTTAACGTTCACGAATAAAGCGGCCCACGAAATGAAAACTCGGGTGCGCCAAGCCTTTAAAAACGATCCGGAAAAGGCTGCCCAAGTCGAAAGCGCCGAAATCACGACCTTTGATGCCTTTGCTCTTTCTCTCGTTAAAAAATATCATTTTGCTCTCCACCTCGATAGCGATATCCAAGTGATGGATGAGGGTCTTTTGAGCATCGAAAAGCGGAAGATTCTCGATGAGATCCTCAGCGAACGCTACGAAGAAAATAACCCCATCTTCAATGATTTCGTCCGCCATTACGCCATTAAAGACGATGACAAAATCGTGAAGATGACGCTCAAGATTCTCGATTACGCTGAATTGAGCGGCGATAAGAAAACGTATTTTATGACGGCGGTGGAGGATTACTTTAACCCCCTCTTTGTCAAAGAATCCTTGGAGCGTTTCGCTTCGCTTCTCCACGCCCATCTTGAGACCTTATTATCGGCGAGCAAACTTTATGAGAACCCCGCTTTATCCGATGCCGAAGGAGAGTTTCTTTCGAGCTTCGTCGCTCTCGATGGCTATGAGGCGCTTTATACGGGTCTCGTCGGACAAAAATATCCGACCATGGCAGCGAAAAAAGAGGAGCGAAGCGCCCTTGATAACGCCCTTCATTCTTCCTTGCTCGCAGGCTTTAATTCCCTGCGGGATGATATCAGCAATTTCGGCGACGAGAATATGGAAACCGCGCGGCTTCTGTCCACAAAACCTTATGTGAAAATCTGGTTTGATCTCGCCGAAGAACTCGATGCCCGCTTAAGCGCTTATAAAGCCGAAAAGGGTGCTTATTCCTTTAGCGATATTGCCTATTTGGCTTCTCAAGTCGCAGCCATGAAAGAAGTCCAGCCTTATCTTCGAGGACAATACCGTTACGTGATGGTTGATGAATATCAAGATACCTCCGACCTTCAGCAAGCCTTCCTTAACGCGATCGTTGGGGAGAATTTCTTCGCGGTCGGCGACGTCAAACAGTCGATTTATCGCTTCCGTAACGCCAATCCGGAGATTTTCCACCAATCCGAAATTCTCCTGACCGAAAATGCGCCGGATCATTTGATTTCTCTCCAAGACAATTTCCGTTCACGCGAAGAAGTCCTCGAAGACATCAACGCGCTATTTTCTCAGGTCATGTCTTCCGATTTAGGGGACGTCAATTACCAAAATCATCAAGCCCTCAATTATGGGAATCTCGATTTCGCCGCTTCGAAAGGCGAGGAGCATCACGCCGAGATTTTGACCTATACGAAAAGTGATGATCTCACCAAAGAAGAGTGCGAAGCCCGCTTGATCGCCGAAGACATCAAAGCGAAGCTTCTTGCCGGCTACCCGGTTTTAGCCCATGCGAAAACGGATCGAAGTGCGGTTAGAAAATGCCAACCGAAAGACTTCGCGATTTTGATTGCCCGCAAACGGGACTTCCAAACCTACGCCAAGATCTTTAACGAAGAAAAGATTCCTTTGGCGGTCAGCGATGACCAAGATCTTTCGAGCCAAGATGTCTCATCGCTTTTCCTTTCCTTTCTCCGCCTTCCTACCGTGATGGATCACGACACCCAGGCCGAAAAGCATTGTTATGCCTCCATCATGCGGAGCTACCTCTACGAAGAAGACGATGAGACACTCTATCAGGAATTAACGTCGGGGAGTTATCGTCAATCCTCCTTGTTCCTGGCCCTCCGTGAGAAAAAGAACACGTTACTTTATGGTGGCTGTGGCGAGGGAGTCCGCTATTTCTTCTCCGCTTATCCTTTCTTTGATCTTTTGCCGCGCATTGGGGATGTGAAAGCCAATTATGAAAGACTAATTTCCTTCCTCTCTTTTGCCGAACAATTTGATCATCTCGGTGGAAGTTACAGCGATTTTGTTCTTCATTTCTCCGACATGAAAAAATACGATGTCGAATTCGCCCTTTCGGCGGGTAGCGATGCCGGCGATTCGGTCCACCTCATGAGCATTCATGCTTCAAAAGGCCTGCAATTCCCCATCGTTTATAGCCCCGATATGAAAGCCAAGGTGAATTTAAGCGATGCTTCAAGCGTCTTCATGGTCAATGAAACCGGAGTCGAAATTCCTTTGACGATGGAGGAAGGGAACCCCCTTAACGTTTGGCATTATCTTTCGCACAATGACGAAAGCATGGCGGCGATTAGCGAACGGGTTCGTCTCTTCTATGTCGCTTTGACGAGAGCCGAAGAAAAAATCATCTTGGTCGAACGGGAGGAACCGAATCTTTCCATTGAACGGATCGACGCGACCAATATTCTGAAAATTCGTTATGCGAAAGATGCGGACGGGAACGATAAGACCACGGCCAAACTCACGGGTCCTGTGACCTTCGATGATTTCGTGGCTTTGAGCGGGATTTCCTTTCGGAAGAAACATGTTGATATCGTTCCGCTTTCGCCCTATTCGGCCTACCTTCCCTCCGCCCCGGAACCAGCTCCGATTCCTAAGAAGATCGACGTTCCAGCTAAACTCATTGAGAAAACTCGGGCCTCGAAACAATCGCTCGAGCGCCTCGATGAAGGCGCCTTGGCTTATGGCACGAGGCTCCACCGATTGCTCCAACTTGTCGATTGGAAGAGCAAGGATACGTCATTTATCCTCGATGAGCGAGAGCGGAAGAAGATCGATGATGTGCTGGCACTTGATCTTTTTAAGGATTCTCAGAAAGCCGAAGCCTATAGCGAATATGCCTTTTTCGATGAGAAAGAAGCCATCCATGGCTCGATCGACTTGCTCCTCATTTATCCTGATAAAGCCCAAATCATCGACTATAAAGCCAAATCGATCGATGATCCGGCTTATGGGAAACAGCTCGCGACTTACCAGCGTTATATCGAGCGAGTATTCCATTTGAAGGTCGAATGTTATCTTCTTTCGATTATCGAAGCGCGTGCGAAGAGGGTATGATGAAGCCATGAGCGAAAATCAGATCACCCTTGAACAATATCACGCCCTCTTAAAGGATCTTGGAGCCGGCGAGCGTCAAGACGAAGCATTCCTTTATCAATGTTTTCTCGACGCGATGGATTCTTCGAGTTCCTTGAAAGACCAAAGCCCGATCATCGCCCACATGCCGATCAATCCGATTCAACTCACCCTCTATCTTCTTTATGAACATCAGTTCTATCTCGACACCCACGGTGAAAGAAAACTCGAGGATATCGAAAAAGACGAAGGCTATGAGCAGTTTTTGATTTCGGTGGTGCTCGATAAATACTTCACCAATGAGCATCTCTCTTATCGCTCGGGTTCGTTTGCCACCCGTTTTACCCCGGAAATCTCGACGGTAAACCTTTACTTAAATTTCATCCTCGGGATGCTTTCCCGTTATAAGCAAGGCGATCCCAAAGAAACCTTGGTGGTGGATATCTTGCAAAAAGGTTTCTCGATGGCCAAATGCATCGTCGATCTTTTGACCAATGGTTTCGAAACCGAAGCCTTTTCGACCTGGCGGACCCTCCACGAGAACGAATGCATCTTGCAAGTCATCGTGAAATACGGTCAGCCTGTCATCGATGAATATTTGAAACATCTTCGCTTTGCCTTGGCCTTCCGCGGAGCTTTAGCCACCAAAGAGGAAACCGATAAGACTTTCGAAGAGATCAAAGCGGGCATGCGGGAAGTCGATTTGAAGAGCAAAGACATGAAACGCTATATCGAATATGGCTGGCTTTTGGGCGTTCCCAATGTGATGCAGATGGAGGGGTTCAAGTTCAACTTCCGTGATGGGGTGGAACGCTGTGCCAATCTCCGTGATTACGCCAAAGTCTATGAAATGTCGAGCGAGATTGCTCATTCTTCGCCGCTTCTCATCTATTCGAGAAAGAACTATTTCTATCTGATCACGATGCTCAATCTTTATGAATCCTTCTTCCGGCTTGAGAAGATCTTCTCAACCATCTATCTTTCGACAGTCCCTGAGAATGATCAAAAGCAATACGTGGCGATGCGCAAGCTTTATTTCTCGGAGTTATTGGCTTGCTACGACTTGGAAAAGAAACGCTTTGCGAGTTTGACCTCCGCCAATAAGAGCGAAGTACCCTCGGAGTCCACTGAAGACTCTGGCTCTGATGATTAAGATTTAAAATCCTTGCAAAAAGCCATTCTTTTAGAAAAAACGCTTCATCTTGAGTAAGCGTTTTTCTTGTCTTGAGGGCTTTTCTTCGGCAAGATAACATCGAAAAGAGGATATCCCCATGAAAAAAGTGATTGAACAGAGCCGCATTGCCTTCCTTGATGACAAAGACAAATTGATCGGCGAAGTGACTTTTCCTGTGATTGATGGCGTTATTCAGATCAATCACACCTTTGTCGATGAGGCCTATCGGGGTCAGGGGATTGCCGGCCAACTCCTCGATGCTTTGGTGGAAGAGCTGAGAAAGCGGGGCGTTAAAGCCCTTCCGGTTTGCACTTTCAGCATCGGCTATTTCGCCAAACACCCGGAAGCACAAGACGTTATTCACCGGTAAAAAGTGCTAACATATTAACAAAAAATGCATATAACTTTATGAAAGTGCTAATATATTAGCAGTATGGAAAACAAATTTGATATTGGTCAATTCGTTCCGGTTCTCACCCTTGAACAAGCCCGATGTGATTTGGTTAATCGCTTTCACTCGCGCCGGAAGGAACTTCACTATAGTCAAAGAAAACTTTCAGCGATTTCCGGCGTGAGTTATGGTTCAATCCGGCGTTTCGAAAATACGGGAGAAATTGCGTTGTCTTCGCTACTTCGGCTCGCTGATGTCATGGGTTATCTGGAAGATTTTGAATCCGTTTTTTCTCGCTCGCACATCGTTTCCTTGAAGGACATTAAATGAAAAAAGATCTTGCGTTGAAACGCTTATCCGTTTATTACCACGATAATCTCGTCGGTCTTTTGGCTTATCTTCCTGATGGGAGCCTTGGTTTTCAATACGACGAAAAATGGTTGGAAAATGGTTTTTCAATTTCGCCATTTTCTCTGCCGCTAAAGCCTGAGGTCTTTTTTGCAAAAAAGATGGATTTTGGTGGGCTATTTGGTGTTTTTGATGATTCCCTTCCTGAAGGATGGGGAGCGCTTTTGCTCATGAGAAAGTTGCGAGAAGAAGGCATCAATTACGCGACGCTAAATCCTTTGGTTAAACTTTCGCTCGTTCCTTCCGCTGGCAAAGGAGCCCTTTGCTATCGCCCCAATTACTCCACCGAAGACAACGCCTCTTTGGCGGAACTTGATGCGCTTTCCGAAGAGTGTTCAGCCGTTTTGAAAGGGGAAGAAATCAAAGATTTAGATCGTCTTGTTGGTTTGGGCGGTTCCAGCGGCGGTGCGCGTCCGAAAATTCATTTTCAAGACAGGACGGGGGAATGGATCGTTAAATTTCCAGCCTCCGAAGACACCCCTGCAGCGGGCAAAAAGGAATATGAGACGAACCTTTTGGCCCAAACGGCGGGGCTTAACGTCAATGAATTTCGCCTTTTCCCTTCCCTAAAAACCCCAGGCTATTTCGGCGCGAAACGTTTCGATAGGAACGAAGGGCTCCCTCTTCACATGGTTTCGCTTTCGGGGCTGCTTGAGGTTTCTTATCGGAATCCTGTTTTGGATTACATCCATCTTCTTCAAGTCATCAAAAAAATCTGCAAATCCCCATCCGATTTACTCGAGGGTTATCGACGGATGGTCTTTAATGTTCTCATCCAAAACAAAGACGATCATGGGAAAAATTTTGCTTTTCTTTATGACGAAAAAGAAAAAGGTTATGTCTTATCGCCCGCTTTTGACTTAACGAGTACACCCTACCTTTACGGGCACGAGATGAGCGCAAATGGCAAGGATAACCCCAGTAATGAAGACCTTTTCGCCGTCGCTCGAGAAGCGGGAATCCCCGAGGAGAAAGCTCTTGAGATCTATGAGCAAGTGTCTTCCCTCATTCGTCATTAATTGAAGAGCAAAGGAAAAGCCAGGCCTCGAGCAAAGATCTCGGAATGCCTGGCTTTTTCAACAAACCTTAAACGGATCAGACGTCAGCGTAGCAGCTGCCACCGATGAATTCGCGCATGAGCGAGTTGGACGGAATCCACTCGTCTTGCATATCGCGGAAGAACTTGAGCATCCGCATGAGACGCTCGGCATCGGGGTAATAAATTGATTCTTTATCGATGGCTCCTAATAAGGGCATCGCGTATTTTTTCATGACGGGTAATTCGTAAGGCATGAAGGAATTGAAGACGTAATCCGAGCCTTCTTGGTTCGGGTAAATCCACTTGAACTCTCCCGCCCGGACTTTCGGCCACATCTCAAAGGTTTCTTCAGCAGCCGAACCGCGGAATTTCTTATCGCGGACTAAGCGACGGAGCAACCGGAGATCCGTGAGCGAAAGCGGATTGTGATCATCGAGGTTAATCTGAGCTTGCGGAGCGATGAAAATCTTAAACTTCGCGTTCTGCGGAATGGCGGTGGTGAGTTTGTCATTGAGCGCGTGGATGCCTTCAATGATGATCGGCTCTTCCGGATTCAGCTTAACGCGCCGTCCGACGACCCGTTGGCCCTTTTGAAAGTCAAACTTGGGCAAATCGGTTGCTTCGCCATTGATGAGGTCGAGCATATTTTGGTTAAAGAAGTCGATATCCAAAGCGTTGAGGGCTTCGTAGTCGGGCTTGCCATCTTCGCCATTGGGAATATCGTCGCCATGCTTGTAATAGTCATCAATCGAAATGCGAATGGGGCGAATTCCGCGCGAGAGCAGTTCGATTCTTAAGCGGTTGGCAAACGTCGTTTTGCCCGAACTCGAGGGGCCTGCCACACAGATGAGGCGGACGTTATGGATGTCGTCTTCGATCAACTGTCCTAATTCAACAAGTTGACGGGAGATTCGGTCTTCGCAGACGTTAATAAACTCGATGGCACCCGCGCTTTGAATTTCATCATTGATGTGAGCGACGGTGTCAACTCCGACAACCTTGGCCCAGTCATGGGCTTCGCGTAAAGTGCGGCCGAAGGTCGGAGCATCCTCGAATTCGGGGATCTCGCCATTGCATTCGCTCCGCGGATATTGAAGGAGGAAGCCCGGGGTATAAAGCCGCAGCTTGTACTTATTGAGATATCCCGTCGAGGGGACCATGTGCGAATACATATAGTTGAGATAGCCATTGCATTCATAAAGGTGAACGGTTTTCTCAGGACGATATTGGAGAATGGCGAGTTTATCTTCGTAGCCTCGCTCGTTATAGATTTTGGCGGCTTCGGCATTGGAAACCACCAAGCGTTTGAGCGGGTAATCGGCCTTGATGATGGATTCGATCTCGTGATCCACTTTAATTTGCATTGCCGTGGTGGCGACGATCTTCGGATCGAGAAGGTGGATCGAGATGCAGCGCGAGACGTTATAGGCGAAGCGAATTTTAAGTTTGGGATAGACGTTGTGGAAAGCCATCGCCACGACGTAGCGGAGCGACGCTTCGTAAATTTTCATCGCTTCGTGGTCAGTGACCGTCAAAAACTCAACGGTGCAATCATAATAAATATCGTAGGTGAGTTCACGCACGCGGTTATTGATTTTGGCGCAGACATATTCTTTTTTCTTCGGATCTTTCGCATCGATGAGATCAAGAGCTTGGATTTTCTTTTCGTGTTTTGTCGTTTTTCCGTTCAAAGTTACTGTGAATTGCATACTTTTTTCCTGAGGCCTCTATCGGGCCGGTAGGGTATTCTAAGCATTCTTTAGGCTGAATGCAAGCGCTTTCATTTACGCTTTTCCCTCGGCTTTCAGAAACCTTTTTTCTTTCTTTTTACCATTATAATCACTGCGAATGGGTTTGCGCGAAAAAAGGGGTTTCGTTCCGCAAAGAAAAGTCCTAAAATAAAAATCGTGAAAAGACTTCTCATCGTCGTGGATTACCAAAACGATTTCGTGAAGGGCTCTCTTGGCTTTGCCGGAGCGGATGCTTATTACGACCGGATTCTCTCCTTGCTCGATTCTTTTGAAGAGGCGGGGGATGAAATTGTTTTTACCCGCGACCTCCATCAAGAGAATTATCTCCATACCGAAGAAGGTCGAAACTTACCTCTTCTCCATTGCCAAAGCGGCACGGATGGAGCTAAATTCTACGGGGATTTGGAAAATCGAAGCAGGAATTACAGGGTTTTTGAAAAAGAAACTTTTCCTTCTTTAGCCTTGGGCGAGTATCTCCAAAAGAAGGATTATGAGACGATTGTTCTTTGCGGACTTGATCTCTCGATGTGCGTCCTCAGTAATGCCATCATCGCTAAGGCCGCTTGCCCCAATGCCCATATCGTGGTGGATGTTTCTGCTAGCGGATGTGGCGATAGCGATGCTCGGGAAGTTGCCTTAAAAGAGTTGAAGCGTCTTCAAATCGAATGCCGTGATTTGTCTCAAGAGCACAAAGGCTACTCCTGATTGGTCTCGCGAAAGTTGACTAATTCCCATTAATGGGGATTTTTTTCGTTTCGTGCGTTGACAATTCCTCCGCTAACCCCTAGGATAAAAGGGCTATTCCAAGGAAAGCATTTTTTATGGCAAAATGGTTTGCAAAAATGTCGACAAATAAAAAGGCCCTTTTCATCATGGTGGCCTTAGCCGTGATTGTTTTCCTTTTTCTTACACCGTTATTTTTCTTCCATAGCGAAACGAATTATCCTCTGGGAGCCTATCCTTTGGGCTGGTTGCTCGGGAGTGTTGCTGAAATTGCCGCTTACTATAGTTTGATGTACATGTCCGATAGTCTTTTCGCTCAAAAAGATCCGAACCGTCCGGTGACCAGCGCTTTAGCGATCGGAAGTGCGGGAATTCGGATTCTTATTTATGCCATCGTCTTGGTTGTTTCGGGTATCTGCACTTTCAAAAGCGCTTGGTTTGGCGGTTTTAACGCTTTCAATTTCTACACGACTGCGGCTGGCCTTTTACCAATGTTAGCTGTGATATTCCTTACTCAATTCTTCGCGATTAAGAAAGAGAATTCTGCTCCTCAAGGCAGTGGCGCTCAGCCTTCTTCGGAAGCCAATAAAGACTCTTCTCAGGACGAAAAGAAATGATTTACGCTGAGTCGGGAACTTACCAATACAAGATCGAACACATGCTGGACTGGAGCGCTGACGCTCCGCTTTATTCGTCCTTGCTCGTGATGATTCTTGTGCTCGTTTTCGCGATTCTCGTTGGAGCGAAAGCCCGTCGTGGGCTCAAGAAGAAAACCTATTTATCACGTCCGCGGGGTCTGCTCTTCGCTGGCGAACTCTATTACGGGGTCTGCGAAAAATTCGTTGATGATCGGATGGGCCCTGGTCATACGAAATTCACCGGCTACTTCATGTGCTTATTCGCTTATTTGTTCCTCGCGTTCATTTGGGGAATTACGGGCCTACCTTCCGTCATCGATTGGCTGGCCGCCCCGTTGACGCTTTCCATCATCATGTTCGTTTTGATTCAGATCACAGCCATCCGCACCAACCATTGGCATTATTTGCATCGTTATATCGAACCTTTCGCCGTTTTCCTTCCGATCAACCTTTTGACGGTTTGGACTCCGATCATCTCGACCACGATGCGTATGTTCGGCAACGCCTTAAGCGGCACGATCATCATCGGTCTAGTTCAATGGTCGCTCAGCAAGGTCTCTAATGCGATTATTCCGGTCCATACCTTCACGTCTTGGAATGACTATTTCAATGCCGCTCCCTATTGGTCGGGCACGTTCTTTGCCCCGATTCCGATGGGGATTCTCAATCTCTACTTCAGCTTATTCTCAGGGTTTGTGCAGACCTTGGTCTTCGCTACCCTGTCCGCCCTCTGGATCGCCCAAGAAATGCCTGCCCAAGAAGGGCCGGCCCTTAGCGATGCCCCGCGAGCGGTGGCAGCTCAAGCTGCAGAATAAGGAAGCAACCAAATTTAAGGAGGAAAAACTATGAATTTGGGTTTAATCGCAATCGGAGCCGCAATCTGCGTTGCCTTCGGTTGTCTCTCCGCCATCGGCGAGTCGTGGATTTGCTGCCACGCTATTGATGGCATGGTCCGCAATCCGGAGATGCAGGGCAAACTGCAGTCGACGATGATCGTGGCTGTCGCTCTCGATGAATCGACCGCCATTTACTGCTTGGTCACCGCCATTCTTCTCATCTTCATCTTAGGTAGCAAAGCGGCTGCTTAATTAAGGGAAAAGGATGAACGGGAATTTCGTTACCTTCCTTTTGTTTGAAGCGACTTCATCGTCCTCAGGCGATGCCGCGCCTTTTACTGCGGATGATTTCCTGGCCAAGTTGATTCCGAATTTTTGGAGTTTCTTGATCAACTTCGTCGCGATGATCGTCCTTTTTATCGCGGTTTATTTCATCGCCTACAAGCCCTTAAAAAAGTATGTTTCGGCCCGCAAAGATTATGTTGAACATAACCTCCGCGATTCGGAACAGGCTAAAGCGATGAACGAAGCCAAAGTGGCGGAAGGCGATCAAATCATCGCCGATGCCAAGAGCCAAGCTAATGCCATCCTGGCCAAAGCCAAAGTGGATGCAACCGCCTCCGGTGAAGCGATTGTCCTCGCGGCAGAACAAGAGGCTCAGGCTCGGCAAAAAGCCGCGGATGAAGCGATCAAACAAGAAGAAGAAAAGTCGCAGCGTGCGATTCACGATGCGATTGTTAGCGTCGCTCTCGACGCGTCCAAGCAAGTCTTGGGCCGTGAGGTCAATTCGGAGGATAACGCCAAGTTAGTCTCCGATTTCGCTGAGCAAGTGAGAGGAGAGAAAAACGCATGATTTCCTTAGCCGATGAAAAACATGCCGAAGCCCTCTTTGAGTTGGCTCAAAGCGAAGGGAAAGTCGCCGAATATGAGACGGCCCTCCAAAGCGTTTTGGTTTCTTTTGAAAAGAACCCCGCTTTGGAAAGCTGTCTTTCATCCTACGCGCTTTCAAAAGGGGATCTTTATCACTTGATTGATGAAATCTATGCTGATATCCCCCTCAAATCCCTCACGAGTTTCCTTAAAGTGCTGGTCGATCATCATCGGATGGCCCACTTTAGAGACGTCGAAAATGCCTATCGTCGTTTGGCTAATGCCACCTTGGGCATCAAGGAAGGCTTGGTCTATAGCGCGAGTCCCCTCTCGGAAGAGGAGATGGCGCTATTGGTGAAGACGCTTGAAGAAAAACTCGGGGTTAAACTCGAACTCGAAAATCGGACGGAACCCTCCTTAATCGGTGGGGTGAAAGTCGCGATTGATGGCAAAGTCTATGATGGAACGCTTTCGAGCAAACTCGAAGCGCTGCGTTCACGCTTATTAGCGGAAGGAGATAATCGATGAAACTGGATTCAGGCGAAATCAGCGCCCTCATTAAGGAACAAATCAAATCCTTCGAGGGTCAAGTCGAAAGCGACGACGTCGGCACCGTGATTTCGGTGGGCGATGGCATCGCTCTCATCTATGGTCTCCGGAGCGCAATGCTGGGGGAACTCCTTTTATTCCCGCACGATATCTACGGCATGGTCATGAACCTCAACGAAGATGATGTTGGGGCCGTCCTTTTAGGCGATGACGTGCTGATTAAAGAAGGCGATACGGTCAAGCGGACCCGCCGGGTCGTTGAAGTTCCGGTCGGCGATGGCTTATTGGGCCGGGTCGTTTCTTCCTTGGGCTTGCCGATTGATGGACTTGGACCGATTTCTTATACCAAGACCCGGCCGATTGAGCGGATTGCTCCGGGTGTTATGACGAGAAAATCCGTCGACACACCGCTTGAAACAGGCTTAAAGGCCATTGACTCGATGATTCCGATTGGCCGCGGTCAGCGTGAGCTCATCATCGGCGACCGTCAAACCGGAAAAACTTCGATTGCAGTCGATGCGATCGTGAACCAAAAGGGCAAAGGCGTGAACTGCGTCTATGTCGCGATTGGACAAAAGAACTCCTCGGTCGCTTCGCTCGTCGCCAAACTTAAACTTCGCCATTGTTTTGATTATGTCACGGTGGTCAACGCTTCCGCGAGCGAACCCGCCCCGCAACAATATATCGCGCCGTTCGCCGGAATGGCGATGGCCGAAGAATGGATGGAACAGGGCAAAGATGTCTTGATTGTCTTTGATGACCTTTCCAAACACGCCGTGGCTTATCGAACCTTGTCCTTGCTCTTACGCCGTTCACCCGGTCGTGAAGCTTATCCTGGCGATATTTTCTATCTCCATTCGCGTTTGCTCGAACGTTCGTGCAAACTCGCTCCGGAATATGGCGGTGGTTCGATCACTGCCCTTCCGATCATCGAAACTCAGGCTGGCGATATTTCTTCCTATATTCCGACCAACGTCATTTCCATCACCGATGGACAGATTTTCCTGGTGGCCGATTATTTCGCGGCTGGTCAGCGTCCGGCCATCGATTCCGGTCTTTCGGTCTCCCGGGTTGGCAGCGCCGCTCAAGTCAAAGCCATGAAGCAAGTCGCTTCTTCGCTCAAAATCGAATTAGCCAACTACCGCGAGAACCTTTCTTTCTCCCAGTTCGGAAGCGACCTCGATCCGGAAACCAAGAAGATTTTGACCCATGGCGCCGTCGTGACCGAAGCGCTCAAACAAGTCAACTTCGCCCCGATGGCGATGGACAAAGAAATCATCGAGCTCTTCGCTGTGAAGAACAAATTCTTGGATGATTTGCCCTTGGATCAAGTCAATCCTTTCCTTGAAGGAATGGTCGATTATCTCAACACTTCGCATAAGGATCTTATGGATACCTTAAGAAAGAACAAAGCTTTCGATGATGCCTTGAACAAGGGCTTCATTGATGCGATCAGTGACTACAAGAGTTCGAGGCAATAAACGATGTCTTTGGGCTTAGCAAAAACCAAACGCCGGATCACCACGGTCAAAAACACCGAGAAGATCACCAAATCGATGGAACTCATCGCCACGGTGAAAATCAAGCGTTTTAAGAACGAATCCAATAAGGAATCGCTCTACACCCGGGAGTTTGAATCCCTGATGGGTGAGCTTTTCGCCCACGATAGCGAAACCGGAACCCATTATGGTCGGGCGAATGAAGGGAATTTGCCCTTTCTCTTCATCGTTATCTCCTCGGATTTAGGACTCTGCGGCGGCTACAATAACGAAATCTTCAAGTTCGTGAACCAGGTGGCTAAACCGAGCGACGTCATTGCTCCTTTAGGGGGCAAAGCCGTTCATCATTTCGCTCATGATCCCGTCTTTCATAACATCAACCATGATTTCGAATCGTTGACGCTCGCCGCGCTCGATTTCACCGAAGTTCATCGGCTTTGCGCTGGTTTGAAGGATGACTTCAACGCCAAAAAATACGCCCGAATCTACATCCTTTTCACCCGCTACGTGAACTCGATCACTTTCGCCCCAACCCGCTTCCAGCTCTTGCCCGTGCAAATTCAGCATCAACAGTGGGAGCATGAAGAGTATTGCCCGCCGTTATTCGATGCTTCGGCTCGCGAACTGATCCATGCGCTGCTCCCTTCTTATCTCAGCGCTGTCTTCTATGACCGACTCCTCGACTCGGAACTCTCCGAACAAGCCTCGCGTCGAACGGCGATGGATAACGCGAACGATAACGCCGACCGCTTACTCAATAATCTCACCATTCAATATAACAAAGCCCGTCAAAACGCGATTACCCAGGAAATCACTGAGGTAGTCTCTGGCGCTGGCGAAAACACCCATTAGGAGGAATTCGGAAATGGAACAACAAGACGCAAAGGAGCTCTATGGCACCGTCGTTACGGCGGTGGGACCGGTCATCGATGTTCGCTTTGATGATAAGCATCTTCCGGCCTTATTGACGGCCCTCAAGATTATTTTCCCCGATGGGAAAAAGACCTTGGTGAGCGAAGTCATGCAGCATATTGGCGATGACACCGTTCGTAGCGTCGCGATGGGCGCGACCGAAGGGGTCGAGCGGGGGATGAAAGTCCTCGATACCGGAAGTCCGATTACGGTCCCGGTTGGCCAAAAAACCCTCGGGCGGATGTTTAACGTCCTCGGGGAGCCGATTGATGGCTTGGGCGATGACGATTTCAAGGATTGTCAGCGCGATCCGATTCACCGGGAAGCTCCGAGTTTCGCCGAGCAAAAAGTCTCAACGGAAATTTTGGAAACCGGCATCAAGGTCATCGATTTGCTCTGCCCTTACGTCAAAGGCGGCAAGATTGGCTTATTCGGCGGCGCTGGCGTGGGCAAAACCGTTCTGATTCAGGAACTCATTTCCAACATCGCTTCCGAACACCATGGCATTTCTGTTTTCGCTGGCGTTGGCGAACGCTCCCGTGAAGGCAATGACCTTTATGGTGAAATGAAAGCTTCGGGCGTTTTGAAGAATACCGCCCTTTGCTTCGGACAGATGAACGAACCGCCAGGCGCTCGTATGCGGGTTGGCCTTTCGGCTCTCACGATGGCGGAGTATTTCCGTGATCAAGAGCATCAAGACGTCCTCTTATTTATCGATAACATCTTCCGCTTCACCCAAGCGGGTTCGGAAGTTTCGGCCCTTTTAGGCCGGATGCCTTCCGCCGTTGGCTATCAGCCGACTCTCGCGACCGAAATGGGTCAGCTTCAGGAACGCATCACCTCGACTCAACAAGGTTCCATCACCTCGGTTCAAGCCGTTTACGTCCCGGCCGATGACTTCACCGATCCGGCGCCGGCCACGACTTTCTCACACCTTGACGCCAAGACCTTATTGGACCGCAACATCGCCGCTTTAGGCATCTTCCCCGCCGTTGATCCGCTCGAGAGTTCTTCGAACATCCTCGATCCTCAGATCATCGGGCAAGAGCATTACGATACGGCGCGCGGCGTCCAGAAACTCCTTCAACGCTATAAGGAATTACAAGATATCATCGCCATTTTGGGTCTTGATGAACTTTCGGATGAGGATAAGGCGATTGTCGCCCGGGCCCGGCGGGTCCGGAACTTCCTCTCCCAGCCTTTCCACGTCGCCGAACAATTCAGCGGCTATAAAGGCATTTACGTTCCGCTCAAAGAGACGATTCGTAGCTTCAAAGAAATTCTCTCGGGCAAATATGATGCCTACCCCGAAAGCGCCTTTATGTTCTGTGGCACCGTCGAGGATGTCGAGAAGAAAGCTCGCGAGATGGAGGCGAAATGAGTCCGCTTCTTTTGACTTTATTAACGCCCCAAGGCCTCGTCTATGAAGGCGAGGTTTTGGAGGCTTATTTCCCGACGGTCCAAGGACCGCTTGGCGTTTTGCCTGGCCACACGCCTTTTATCGCCCAAATCGCCCCCGCGGGCGTGATTCGCTTGAAGGATGCGCGCGGCTTTTCTCTTTATTTCGCCGTTCGACAAGGAGCGGTGGAGATTCGTCCCGATAAGACGATTGCTCTTTCCGAAGAGTGCGTCAAAGCCTCCTCTTTAGAAGCTGCTCAAGCCTATCTGGATCAAAGGACTTCTTTGACCTCAAGCGATGAAAAAGACATCGCCCGAGCCCAAGCTGCTCTCACCTCGCAATACGCCAAAGGAAACAAATAATCTTCGATCCGTTTCGCCCCTCTTCCGAGGGGCTTTCTTTTTTCAAGAAGCCTTTGCCTTTCCCAAAGCCTGCCCACTTCTCCGAAAATGTCTTATAATAGCAAACGTAACAAGAGGCAAGAGTATGAATTTCATCTTTATTTCCCCCAATTTCCCGCCGCGCTATTTCAAGTGGGTCGAAGCGCTCAAGGATCATGGTGTCACTGTCTTAGGCATCGGTGATTCACCCGATTATGATGTTCATCCTCGTCTCAAAGCCGCTTTAACGGAATACACCTTCGTTAGCGACCTCGGCAATTACGCGAAAATGCTCTCCGCTTGCAAAGCTTACGAAAAGAAATACGGCAAGATCGATTTCATTGAATCCGATAATGAGTGGTGGCTTGAAATGGATGCCAAACTCCGCGAAGGCATGGGCGTCAAGACGGGGTTCTGGCCCGCGGAGATGGAACATATCAAAGCCAAGAGCGCGATGAAGGAATGCTTCCAAAAAGGCGGAGCGAAAACCATGCGCTATACCTTATTGAACGGTCCGGAAGATCTTCGGAAAGCCCAGGATTTCATCAAGACGGTGGGCTGGCCTGTCTTCGTCAAACCGAACATTGGTGTCGGCGCGAGCGAATCGTTCGCCCTTCATGATGAAAAAGAACTCGAGAAATTCTTAGCGAAGAAACTTTCAGAGACTTACATCATGGAAGAATACATCGATGGCTTCATCGTGAGCTTCGATGGCGTTTGCGACTCCCATAGTGATGTGGTCTTCTGCACCAGCGATCATTTCATGACGGCGATTGCGACCGTCGTGAACGATAATACCGATTATTACTATTACAATAACCCCTTCGCTTTACCCTTCCACGATATCGATGGGCAAGCCTTCGAGAAGGTTGGCCGCGCTTGCGTCAAAGCCTTTGGGATCAAGCAACGCTTCTTCCACATTGAGTTCTTCGTCTTAAAAGAAGATAAACCGGGTTTTGCCAAAAAAGGCGAATTTGTCGCTTTGGAATGCAATATGCGTCCGGCCGGTGGCTTTACTCCGGATCTCATCGACTATGCGAACTCCCTTTCTTGCTACGAGCTTTGGGCCGATGTCATCACGAGCGACAAGAATCATCAGGATATGACGCTTCCGAAATACTATGCCTTTGCTTCGCACCGCAAAGATGTGATTCATTACGCTCACACCAAAGAAGAGATCTTCGCCAAATACGGAACTAAGATGTGCATGACAGGACGCTATCCTGCCCACATGGCTCTTGCGATGGGCGATGAATATTTCTACGCCAAATTCTTAGACTACAATGAGGGCGTTGCCTTTGATGAATTCGTCCGGGAACGCGCGAAGTAATTAAGCAAAATAACTTGCAAAGAGCGAGAGGGCACTAGCCTTCTCGCTTTCTTTACTGATGTCATAGCGAATGGCTTTCTGAAGGACGAGTGGGGCAAATTCGCTAAGGGAATATGCCACTAAAAGAGCTTTTTGGTTCGTTTCATCCATCGCGGAATAATCTAAAACCGCGAGGGGTTTGCTGGAGGTTTTTGCTAAGGGATAAAGGCTTTCGCCATAAAAGGTTGCCGATAAACTTCCCGTCGTGCGGTCAAGAAGATAGCTGAGGGCATCGGGGTTGTCTTTAAGATAAGCGCTATAGCGTTCGTAAGAGCTGAAAAGTCTCAACTGGCTAGCTTCGCCATAATAGTTAAAAGCATTTTGGAGTCCCAAATAGGATAATCCGGCAGCCCCTAAATAATGGAAGACACCTTTCCGGGCAAGGAAAAGAGTGGGGGTTGCTCCTTGGATTTGATCGACATTATTGAAATAGCTTTGAAGACTGAGATAACTATCGCGATAGACGGCGTCGCTCAGGCTCCCTTTTTCAAAATGGATGATCTCAATCTTCGAATTGAGAACGAAAGGAACGAAAGTGGATTTCCAGGTTTCGCAATGCGAGCAGGAAAGGCTTGTGAACAAAAAGGCAACGCTTTCGCCATTTTCGTAGCGGCGGATCAACGTTTGGACGTCTTGATAGTGGGTGACATCGTTATAATCCGTCCCCGAAGTGACACCATAGAGGTCCCCATTCAGCCCCAAGGGAAAAGAAGAATGGAGTTCTTCCTCGACACTTGAAGAAGCGGAGGAGAGACTAGGAGAACTCGAGGAGCAAGCGCTCAAGAGCAGGGCACTTAAGAGGAACAAAAAACAGGGGAATTTCCGCATGAAGGTATTTTAGCGCATTTCGTAAGTCTACGCGGAAACTCTCTTAATTCTTTTCGCTCCGTGTTAAGATAATCGCATACCTCAATGAAAAGAAGGATCTTATGAACATTTGGCATGCCGTCGAAAAAGAAAGAGTCACCCCGGAGAAATTCATTGCCTGCATCGAAATCAGCGCGGGCAGTAAAAACAAATACGAACTTGATAAAAGCACCGGCGCTTTGATTTTGGACCGGATTCTTTTTACCGCTACCCACTATCCGCAGAACTACGGTTTCATTCCTCACACGCTTTCGGAAGATGGAGACCCGCTCGATGTTTTAGTCATTTGCTCGGAGCCGATCGTACCTTTAGCCTTAACCGAAGCTTATCCGATCGGCGTCCTCGAAATGGACGACACCGGCTCGCTCGATGAGAAGATCATCGCTATCTGCGCCCATGATCCGCTTTATAATGGCTACAAAGACATCTGCCAGTTGCCGGAGCACGTTTGCGAAGAAATCCGTCATTTCTTTACCGTCTACAAAGAGCTCGAACATGGCAAACACACCTTGGTCAAAGAGATTAAAGGGCGCGACGCGGCAAAAGAAGTGATTGCGAAAGACATCGAGGCCTATGAAAAAAAGTTCCCAAACCCCGAACAATAATCCCGCCAAAACCCCGAACAATAATCCCGCCAAAACCCCGTGGTATTTTCCATTTGAGAAAGGCCGTTTTCCTACTCTAAAAAAGCGTAAACCCGGTGTTTACGTCTTTTTTGCTCTCTATCTTCTTTTTGCGGTCGTCATCCTTGGCGAAAGCGCCGTTCCGGCGAATGCCTCGGGCAGTCAGAGCAATACTTTTTCCTCGATTTTGGCGGCTTTCGTCAACTGGTTCAATCCACCATCCGTTGGCAAAGTCATTGAACCCCAACTTTTGACGTTGGGCGATGATACGACGTTATTGCCGAAGAGTGGGGATATCCCTCAATATGCTTTAGGCACGACCAGTCGTTTGACTTTCGATTTGACGTATCCCGAAAAAAGCGATGCGAAGGATTCTTTTGACCAGAATTTTTCGGTGAAAAGTCTTCAAGGGACTGAAGGCGAAGACTTCTCCATCAACCGCAGCATCGACAAGGACAAAAACAAAATCTTTCTCCGCATCAACGTTAAGAAAATCAGCGCCACCCCGTATCAAATCTCTTTGACGGTGGGTTCAAGTCTCACGACGACTTATTCGTTTTTGGGCGTTGCCCTTCCTGCCCCAAGCGCTTACACGATTGCGACTCCGAGCGTGACGAGTCTCAAGGTCGGAACAAGCTATCCTTTAGCCATCACTTTGCTCGATCCTCGGACTTCGCTGAGCGATGCGGAAAAGAAAAACGACCACGATTTGCGGAGATATTTCGATCCAACTCTTTTAAAAGGAACTTCCAGTGATGAAAGCGTCCTCAGCGTCGACTCGAATGGGGTCGTGCGGGCCTTAAAAGAAGGTAGCGCCACCATTACCTATCCCGGTCTCGATCATGGCTTTCCTTTTACGGTCAGCGGTACCTCTTCCGCACTGCCTCAAAGTCTCACTTTGACGAAGGAAGGGGCGACCTATCTGACCGATTATGATTTCTTTATTCCGAATTCTTCTGGCGAAGATGGCTATCTCTCCTATTCCGCGGTCGTCAAAGCTTCTTTTGGGGGCACCCTCCCGGAAGATCAAGGAGTTAGTTTTGTTTCCGAAGATCCTTTGAAAGCCAAGATCATTCCTTATTCTTACGATACCCAAACGGGTGCGAGCTCCTTTCAGGATGAAGCGGGTCAGCCAGCGTGCCGGGTTCAAGGCTACCGGAATTCAGGCGACGTGAAAATCAAGGCTTTGGCCAACGCTAACGCCGCCATTACCTCGGAAATCACGCTTCCCATTATCGGAGCCCCAGCCACAGCCATGACGCCATCAATTGATCTCAATAAGGACATGGTTATCAACACGAATAATCAATTGTTCGTGAGCGCTTCCTTTAAACCAAAGAATACCGCCAATGGCGCCATCACCCTCAGTCTCAACAAAGAAGGGGTGGTCCAAATCAGCAATAATGGAACCAACACGGTGACCTTAACGGCGCTCGGGCAAGGAAGCTGTGTGGTCACCATTGTTTCGGTGAGCAATCCTTCTCTGGTTGCGTCTTTCAATTTAATCGTGACCGATCCTGGACTCATCAATGACAGCAATTTCAACTCTTTCGCTGCCTTCATGCGAAAAGGAGCGGGGCATTTCGCTCTCTTCTTGGTCACCGCAATCATCGGTGCCATCTTCTTTAATTTATTTTTCGCTGATCCCCATGCGGATGCCTTCGCTATCGTCTTGTCTTGTTTATGCGGTTTTCTTTTTGCGGGCTTTAGCGAGATGATTCAATTTTTAGGGGATCTCTGGTGGAAAGGCGGACGAACAGGATCTTGGGCCGACGTCGGGACCGATACCTTAGGCTATGGGATTGGCGCGCTCGCTAGTTTTGGCGTTATTCTTCTCATTCGTCTCCTCAAAAAGAAACGTGCCGAGAAAAAGCAACTTTCAACTTCGGCGAGCGAAAAGGTTTCAAAATAGCTGATGTTTTTCTCTTTTTAGCCTCTTAGTGGGGCTTTTTTGTTGTATTGTGTGGAAAAGAGGACTAGTCTAAATATGCTCCAAATAGAGCATTGGGAGAATCTTTATGGAAGAAGTGGCAACCTCGGAAAAAGTTTCGGTGAATGTCGTTGTTGGGGATTTAGCGAAGATCGATATCCTCGTCGATAATGGTTTTTATTCTTCGCGGAGCGATTTCATTCAAAAAGCGGTGATGAACCAGCTGAAGGAAAACAAAGATGACCTCAATGAAATTGCCGAAAACGAGAAAGCCCGGGGCAGAGAATGGGGTTTGGGGATTCTTTCTTTCTCAAAAAAAGACCTCGAAAAAGTCGCAAAATCCAAAAAGAAGATCAGCATCGTCGTCTATGGGGTTCTCCATTTTGACTCGGATATCACTTTGCCCCTGGCGATGGCTAGCATCGAATCGCTCAAAGTGCATGGCAAATTCAATGCCGCTCCGGAAGTCAAAGCGTATTTCAGCAAGAAAAACTAATCCGCGAAAATTTCAGGATGAGTTTTGGCGTAGTCTTGCATCAAGAGAATCCCATCTTTCTTATCGTTCGCGATTTCTTCAAAGCCTTGATAGTTGGTCTCTTTATAGCGGCACGCCGCCCAATAGAACCAAAGGTAGTTTTCATAAGTCATCCAAAGGACGGTTTTGCGGTAGTGGCTTTCTTCAAAAGCGGCTCCGAAATAAGTTTTGACGAGGTAGCGGACTTTGTCCCAATCGAAGATCTTGTTTTCACTCAAAAGACTGGCGAGGTCAAAGAACTCGTTATTGAGTCCCGCGAACTCGTAATCAATAAAGACGATCTGCCCGTTTTCGTTGCGGAGAATATTATCGTGGACTAAATCATTATGGGAGAGCACGAGGGGCTCTTTGGAATAAAAGGAACGCACTTTTGCAGTGATATTTGCTTCTTCTTCGGGATTGAGGGAAACTCCGCTGCGGATTTTATAGGAATCAAAACGCTGAAAAGGATAAAACTCGGAGCTGCAGCCTTGGACGGAATGGAGTCGATGAATCACGCTGCTGACGGCGCGCAGATCTTCCTTCGAGATATCGGGCGAGACGAAGCGGTGGTTCCCTTCGATAAAGCGGTCGATCATATTGCCGGTCGCATAATCAAAGTAATAGAGTTTGGGCCCGAGGCGATTCGGCGCGATCAAATTGAGAATCTCGCCTTCGTTCCGTGAAGAATAAAAAGGGGAATCCGAAGTCTTCTTTAGCCGAAAGACCTTATCGCCATTGATGCGGTAAGAAGCATTCGAAAAACCATCGGTCAGGTAAACAATGCTGCGAACCGGTTCATTCGTCAGCTTTTGATAAAGTTGTTCGATCACGCCCATAAACTATCTTTATTCTATTATTTTCGGTGAAGAAGACAAGGCAAGAAAGGCGAAATTCGGTAAAAGATAAGATTTATGATAATGTCATTTTTTCAGCGTGGGAAAGCAAATTTTTGATTTCGGGCGAAACGTTTTTAAGATGAATCGTCCGACTTTCTTTGACAATGGCTAAGCCCATGACATTTCCCTTGCGGACATTTTTTCGCTCCGTCAACATAACGTCGCCATCCTCTTCGCTGGAATTGATCAAAGCGACCTCGCAGGCGGCGCGGATTTCCTCGGGGGTCGGGTTGGCTTTCTTAATCATGACATGAGAGCCGGTCGTGCCCAACACGTGAAGCCAGAGATGGTCTTTGGCCGTATCGAGAAGGAAACTCAGACAATCATTTTGCTTAGCGCTTTTGCCAAAAAGAATCTTGGTGCCATGAAAATCGATTTGCCAAGGGATGGAGTCGTGGCTCAGCCCCTTCCAATCGCCGTTCTTTTTCTTTTGAGCGGCTTTTTGCGGGGATATTTCAAGTTCCTTTGCTAAAACTTCCAATCCGCTTTCATCGGAAGCAGTCAGTTGTTTCAATGCGCTTTGAACATCGAGAAGGGCTTTTTCAGTGGCGGTTTGATTCTGAAGGGAAAGACGGATGGTTTCTTTGGCCTTTTTCGCCCGCTTGTAGTAAAGCTGGGCATTGCCAGAAAGACTCCGCGAGGGATCAAGAGCGATGCTGATGCCTTCATAAATAAAGGAACCTTGGCGGTTATTGATGTCGTTATACATCATGTAAATGGCATCGCCTTTCGCCCCATCATTCACGTGGGACTCGGCTTCTTGCTGGTCTTGGGCTAAAAGAATGCGTTTCTTGCTGAGAAGTTTCTCCCGTTTTTTGAGGGCTTCGAAAAGATAGCCAAACCGGTCTTTTTTCCGTCGTTCCTGAAGCTGGGCTTCTTTCGCCAGGCAGCTTGTTTCATAAGAGGAAGGATCAAAAACTTGCGCGGTTTCGAGGAAGTCTTTTTTCTCGGGGAGAACATAATGGAGACCTTTCATCATCGGTCTTTCATCGCTCATTTCGCCTGGTCTATAGGCTCCAAGAATCGTGTCATCGAGCGTGCAAAGAATGGCATTAGCGTGGTGGGGGATCATTTCGACATAGAGACTGCGACCTTCTTCTTTAAAAACGCTATTGATCACGGTGAGAGAGAGCTTGACGATGCGATCATCGTTGATTTCTTCGAGATCAATAACGTAAGCGTTCGCGATTTCTTTTTTCAGGAGATCGAGAAATTTGTTCTCCAATGTCGGCACGTCAATATCATCGTCGGCTAAATAGAAACGGGGGTCTTCGTCATCGAGGGAGAGAACAAAACGGGATTGTTCGCCTGAAGCATGGAAAAATAAGGTGTTCTCGCAATAAAAATAGGGCCGACTGATGTGGTGATTGACCAAACGGGGTTTGAGAAAGGCGATATAGGTTTTGAGGGCGCTGGCTTTTAAGGACATAGAAGTAGTATATCATTATGTTGCGTTTAGGTTGACCTAGTAAACGTTACTAGATATAGTAGATGAGGTTCAAAAACCGAAGGAGTTTTTATGAAGATTGCCTTATCGGCCGAATCGACGATCGATCTCGATGAAGCTCACCTAAAGAAATACGACATTCACACCCTGCCTTTCCACGTCCAAAAAGGCGAGGAAGAAGGCTTCGATTATAAGTTTAAGAATGAAGATTTGTTCAAGTACACCTTAGAGACGGGCGTCCTTTGCCACACTTCGGCTTGCAATATCGGCGAGTTGGAAGTTCATTTTAAGAAGATCTTTGATCTTGGCTACGATCACATCATTCATTTTACAATTTCCTCTGGCTTATCAAGTGGCTACAACAACGCGAGTGCTGTTGCTCAAAATGACCCCCGTATCACGGTTATCGATAGCCACGGCACGAGCGGTGGCATCTGCATTCAAGCCATCTACGCCCGCGAACTCATCGATGCCGGTTATCCTTTAGAGCAAGTCATTGAAAAAGTCATTGCTCGTCGTCCGTTTATGCAGTGCTCCTTTCAACTTGACCGCCTCGATTTCCTTTATAAGGGCGGCCGTTGCTCGAAACTGGCGCTCATCGGCGCCAACTTGCTCCGGATCAAACCGGAAATCGTCTGCGACGCTGAAGGCAAATTCGGGATTGGGCGCAAGCACCGCGGCTCTTCTGAAAAATGTACGCTTGAATACATTGATCAGATGATTGCGGGCTATCCGAATCTGGATAAGAAGATTGCCTTCCTTGACTATTCGACCATGAGCCCTGAGCTCGTCGAAAAGTGCCGGCAAAAATGCATTGACGCAGGCTTCCAAGAAGTCCAAGTCTACCAAGCCTGCCCGACCAATTCTTATCACGCGGGTCCTGGTGTCATTGGTATCCATTTCTATACCGATGGTGCCCATCCGGTCGAACCGTACCGCTCCTAAAGGAAAGATCGTTGAATAACCCCAGAATCCCGACGCGATCCTGGGGTTTTCTTAATGAATTTCTCCAGGCTTATAGCCCAAGAGCAATGGGGAAAGTATTGGTCTTTTAGATATTATCGTTTTATCGGTAAAGGCAAAATTCTTAATAAAATTATGAAGCGATAATAATTTACAACTTTCCTTTCTCTAAGAGTCCTAAAAAGCCTATACTAATAACTCGGTATGCCAAAACTTGAGTTGGAGCCTATCGCCTCGAAGGGCCGTTGCCGCAAAATCACGGCGGCAGAGCTCCAGGAATTGATACAAGACGATCCCGGCAGTTTTGCCCTCTTTCGTCTCACTTCTTCGCGCCAAGCTGAAACGCTTTTTTATTCGCCAGATCGCCCAGGACTTTGCGGTTACACCCGCGAAGAATACGAAAAGATCTCTCATGAAGCGAGTGGCTTTATTTTGCCCGAGGATATCCCCTTCGTCGAAAAGACCCTAAAGAAATTGCTCCTCACCGGCGAAGACGCGATGATCAATTACCGGATCAAACAAAAAGATCTCGGTTTTGTTTGGCTTCATGCTATTTATCGTCTTATTGGTGAATACGAAGGCGCTCCCGTTTTCTTTGCCTCTTTCATGAACAACTTGGCCGAAACCAAACTCTTCACTCAGCTTCTTGATAATGTCAAAACTCTCATTTTTGTGGTGGAGTTTTCGAGCCACAAAATGTTGTATGCCAATAAAGCGGGGCAGGAGTATTGCAATCAAAATGGCGATTTTAGCGAAGAACATTGCTTCAATTTCATTCGGGGCGAAGCGAGCCAATGCAGCAACTGCCTCTTTTTAGGGCTAAAAGAAGGAGAGTCGCGCCGACAAGAGATTTTTCGGAAAGAAAAGAACATTTGGCAAGCCGTTAATGTGGAACGGGTCGATTGGTGCGGTCACGATGCGGTCATTCAAACGGTCGAAGACATCACGAACTACAAGGCGCAGCAAGGACTCCTTCAACGTCAGAAAAACGATTTGGAAACAACGATTGCCTCTCTTCCGGTCGGCATTTCAGTTTTCCGGAAAAAAGGCGATGATCTTCGCCGCATTTTCCTCAACGACGACGTCAGCGCCATCAAAGGCGTCAGCCAAGATGATTTGATGAAGGACACCTTCCTTGATATTTTTAAACGGGTCTGGCCCGAAGATAAAGAACGGGTTATTCAAGACACCATCGACGTTTTTGAAAAGGGTCATACCATCTGCATTTATCGCACTCGGAATGAAACGACAGGCCGCTATATTTGGCTCCGGCGTGAAGGACGCTCGCGTCGGCAAGAGGATGGCACAAGCCTCGCCTATTTCTCTTATGTTGATATATCCTCCCAAATCGAAAGCGAAGAAGCTCTTCGCGAATCCCAAGCCCGTTATAATCGAGCCGTCGAAGGTGGCCACGTCGCTGTTTGGGAATACGACATCGATCATGACGTCCTCACTTCACCTCAAAATTCACTCAGTTTGCTTGGCGTGCCCGAACATCTTGAAAATTTGCCGCAGTCTCTTTTTCCCTATTTCGCTCCGAATTCCTACGGGGACATTCAAGAACAGATTCAAGCCCTCAAAGAAGGGAAAGAGCCTCCGGTCAAAGACTTATGGACTTTGGCGGAAAATGGGGTCTCCCGTTGCTATCAAGTCACCTATACCTTGATGAAAGATGCCGATAATCGTCCCAGCGTGGGGTACGGCGTCGCTCAGGACATTACTTTCCAAAAGGGTATCGAAGAGGAATACGCTCATCTTAGCCAAGATTTCTTATCGCTTAACCCGGATGCCCTTTGCTCCTTCCGTCTCAATCTTTCTAGCGACCGCTGCTATGGTGGCAACGGCACCTCCAATTACATCAAACATCGGCTTCATTCCGACAGTGCCGAAGGCTTTTTCTCCGCGTTGATCGCTTTGATGGTCGATGAAGAAGAAGTGGCGAAAGCCAGGGAAATTTTGACCCGACAGGCGCTCATTTCTTCATTCTACGAGGGCAAAAAGAATCTGAGTCTTACCTATCGACGCGATATGGAAAATGGAGAACGGCATTGGGTGACGACTTCGATCGCTCTCATTCAAAATCCCCATACCCAAGAAATTGAGGCCCTTCTTTATTCTGTTGATTCGAATGAAGTGGTAACGAATAAGCTGATTGCCGAACGTCTTCGGGAAGAAAACTATGAGTTTACCGCCCTCATCGACGTGAAAACGGGCAAGATTCTTTATCATAATTTACCGATGAAAAGTGATAAGATTCCGCATCAAAGCGATGATTTCGATACGGATTTCGCCATGGCTGCCGCTAAACTCTTTACCCCTTCATCGGCGGAAAGAATGAAAGAGGCCGTAGCCATCGCTCATGTTCGAAACGAACTTGATCAATCGCAAAAATACTCCTTTTCTTTCACCATCGAAAAAGGCCCGGCGCAAGGTCAGGTCAAATCCCTGAGTTTCCTTTATCTTGACCAGAGCCGGAGCGAGATCCTTTTGGCCGGTTCGGATATTTCCACGGCAATGCAAGAAGAGAAGAAGCAGGCCCTTATTCTTGAAAATGCCCTTTCGGAAGCCAAGAAAGCCAATCAATTGAAGACCGATTTCCTCTCCAATGTCAGCCATGATATGCGGACGCCGCTCAACGGGGTCATCGGCTATACCGATATGGCGCTGGAAAGCAACGATCTCGAGACGATGAAGGATTATCTCAAAAAGATCAAAAAATCCGGCGAACTTTTGATGTCGCTGATTAACGATACTCTCGATCTTTCGAAGATTGAGACCGGACAGATTTCACTTCAAAAGACGCCGGCGGATCTCACGGAGCTTTTCCAGAAGATCGCGACTTCTGTCGCCCCTTCAATTCAAGAGAAAAAACTGCATTTCGCTTTGCGGATCGTCCCGGAAAAACCTTTGGAAGTTTCCCTCGATGTTCTCAAGATGAGCGAAATCATCAATAACCTTCTTTCTAACGCGATCAAGTTCACCCCGGAGGGCGGTCACGTCAGCCTCGATCTCAATGCCCAAAAAGAAAAAGAGGGATGCTACCAGACCCAGATTGTCGTTTCTGATGATGGCCTTGGCATGTCCAGCGGTTTCCTCGCCAAGGCCTTCGAGCCTTTTAGCCAAGAAAAAACCGAGAAGAACGCGGATATCGTCGGCTCAGGTCTAGGCTTATCCATCGTTCGGCAGCTCGTTCACCTTATGGGGGGAGAAATCCATTTGACTTCCGCCTTAGGAAAAGGAACCCGAATCGCGATTGATCTTCCATTAGAGAAGACGGCAGTGGCCTTAGCCCAAAGCAAGAACAAAACGATGGATTTGTCGATCCTAGGGGGCCGTCAAGTTCTCTTGGTTGAAGATAACCGAATGAATGCTGAAATCGCCCGAAATCTTTTGCTCAAAAGCAAAATGGAAGTCGTTACTGCCGCCAATGGTTTAGAGGCCCTCAACCGCTTTCAAGAAGAAAAGGAAGGGACTTTTGCAGTGATTTTAATGGATATTCGGATGCCGATAATGAATGGTTTCGATGCGGCAAAAGCCATCCGTTCCTCGAGCAAGGCTGATGCTAAGAGTATCCCCATTATCGCTATGACAGCCGATGCCTATGAAGACGATATCAAGCGGTGCCTTGATGCCGGAATGAATGCTCACGTCGCCAAGCCGATCGATCGGACACTCTTCCTTAATGAACTTGTTCACTGCCTTCAAAAATAGAGCTGTTGGTCGTAAATGTCCGCCTTTCCGAGCGTATCTCTAACTGATCTTGGATAATGAAACCTCTTTCATCACGAAACGTTTCGCTTGCGGTTGCTTGAAGGCGAAAATAGCCTATAATTTAACAAAACCCAATGAAAAAAGGACTTTTGATTATCTTAAGTGGCCCCTCTGGGGTTGGCAAGGGAACGATCCGGCAAAAAGTCATGGAGAACACGACTTTAAACCTCTGGTATTCCGTTTCTTTGACGACCCGGAAACAGCGCCCTGGCGAACTCAATGGTCGCGAGTATTGGTTCGTGAGTGAAAAAGAGTTCCAGAAGAATCTTGATGCGGGTAACCTTCTTGAGCATGCCGCTTTCGTTGAACATCACTATGGCACGCCAAAAGATAAAGAAGAAGAGATGCGTTCGAAAGGCTATAACGTTTTTCTTGAAATCGATGTCAAAGGCGCCAAGCAAGTGATGGAGAAATGCCCCGACGCGATTTCGATTTTCCTTTTGCCGCCTTCCTTCCAAGAATTAGAGAACCGGATTCGCGGACGGAGTACTGAAAGCGAAAAAGTCATCGAAGAGCGCTTAGCAAAAGCCAAGAGTGAAATCGCCCTCGCCAAAAACTACAAATATCAGGTCGTCAATGACTCGATCGAACGCGCCACTCAGGAAATCGTCAGCATCATCGCCCACGAAATTGCCTGCGCGAAATAGCGCTATCGTCTATAATATCGGCGTGGTGATTCTTCAAGTCCTAACCCAATATGGCAATCGATCGCTCGACCGGACTTTTTCTTACCTTTACTTCGGCCAGAAAAAAGTGGGGGAGCGTTATCGGGTCCGCATCGATTTTGCGGGTCACTTTGCCATGGGCTTTGTCCTGAAGATTATTCCGAGTGAAAAAACTCCGGCCGAACTCGAGCAAGAACTGGGCTATGCTCTCAAAAGCATCCGGGAAGATGACATCATCGATGAAGAGCCTTTATTAAGCGATGAATTAATGAGTCTGGCTGAGAAAGTGGCGGAGTATTATTTCGCTCCCCTCATCAGCGTTCTTCAAGCGATGCTCCCACCTTCATTAAGCCCGCGGCTTTCTTCGCTCCATGGCCCGAAAGTGGCCTACGAAAAGTGGGTTGAGATTCTCAATTCAAAAGAAGACGACTTAACCCCGAAGCAAGTTGAGATGCTTCGTCTCATAGCTAAAAACAGCCCGATTTTAAAAAAAGAGGCGGGTTCTGCGGCGATTTTAGAAAAACTTGTTGAGGCGAAACGCGTTCGGGTGATTCTCAAAGAAAAAGCCCGTTACGTTATTCCGCCGGAAGAGCGAGAAGAGCCGCATGAAATGTCGCTCGATCAACGAGCGGCTTACGATGCGATTTTGAAAGCCCCGCAAAATGTCGTCCTCCTCGAAGGCGTGACGGGAAGCGGCAAGACTGAAGTCTATCTTCGTCTCTCCGAAAAAGTTCTCGCTGAAGGCAAAACCGTTCTGATGCTCGTGCCTGAGATTAACCTCACGCCGGTCATGGTCGAATACTTTTCGCGCCGCTTTGCCGACAAGGTCGCGATTCTCCATAGCGAATTGACCTCGGGACAACGCTACGACGAATATCGGCGCATCGCCCGAGGAGAAGCCCGCATTGTGGTGGGAGCCCGAAGTGCCGTTTTCGCCCCCTTAAAAAATATCGGTCTCATTGTTCTTGATGAAGAACACGTCGATTCGTATAAGCAAGACAACTTGATTGCCCCGCCCTATTATCATGCCCGTGAAGTCGCCATTTTCCGCGGCGAGCAAGAACATTGCAAGGTCGTTTTGGGCTCGGCAACCCCTTCTTTAGAAAGCAAGGCTCGGGCCATGCGCGGCGTTTATGGCTACGCCGAAATGAAACATCGCATCAACGAAAAAGCTCTTCCTTACACCCGGATTATCGATTTAACCGATCGAAGCAATATCTCGAAAAAGAGCAACAAACTTTCGACGCCCTTGTTGCAAAAAATCGATGAGAAATTGCAAAAGCACGAGCAAGTGCTTCTTCTCATCAACCGACGCGGCTATTGGACCAATATCATGTGCGCCAATTGCGGCCATATCTTCGTTTGCCCTTCGTGTGGAGGCAATTTGACCTATCACCAAGAAGATGAGATGCTCAAATGTCATCATTGCGGTTATGTCGAAAACTTCCCGAAAGTCTGCCCTGAATGCGGATCGAATCGCCTCATGCGGACGGGCTACGGGACCGAAAGGGTTGTCAAAGAGCTCAATGATATTTTCCCGTCAGCCCGCGTTTGCCGGGTTGATTCCGATGTGGGGCAGATTAGCAAAAACGTTGAAAAGATTATCCGCGACTTCCATGATGGCCAATATGATATCCTCGTCGGGACTCAAATGATTGCTAAAGGCCACGATTTTCCCAACGTGACTCTTTCAGCGGTGGTGATGGCGGATATCGGTTTGTCCTTGCCGACCTACCGAGCCAGCGAACGAACCTTCGAACTCATTGCCCAAGCCGTCGGAAGGAGCGGTCGTTCCGCCAAAGTGGGGGAGGCTATGATTCAGACCTTCAACCCCTCCCATTACGCGATTGTTTATGGGGCAAGGCAGGATTATGAGGGGTTTTTCAAAAAAGAAATGCAAGAGCGGAAGATTGCTCATTACCCGCCTTATGTCTTTTTGATCCTCGTCGAATTCGCCGCGGCGAATGAAGATAAATGCGTCCAAGCCGCCTATGATTTCAAAGAAGAATTTTTGGCGACAGGCATCGAAAACTTCGAAGTGGTCGGACCTTTGCTGCCGTATTACTCGATGGCGAATGGCAAGCATAAGCGCATGATGCTCCTCAAGTTCAAAAACCGGGAGGAGGTTTACGCCTACTTGAAGAGCCTCTTGGGGAAATATTCTTCGATGGGGGGAGTAGATATTTCGATTAATGTCGACCCCTTGGATTATTGAGTTTATGGTATAATCAACTAACGTTGAGGTAAGAAATGATCACCATTTGCATTCTCGGCTTAGACCAGTATGTGGTCGGCCATTACTCGAAAGAGCACACCGAAAATCTCGCTAATCTTTTTGAAACATCGTCTGACGATGTCAATTTTTATGCGCCACAATCGATGGTTTTCCATGCCGGAGTCGAACAGACGTCCTGGAATACGATTGTCATTGTCAAAGCTCCGCACCGCTACGAATCCCTCGAAGCGAAAGTTGCGGATTATTTGATTAAAACCCTCTCCGAATTCACCATCAACCTCGAGGTGGAATTCGAATATTTTGAAGAAGGCCGCCATTATGAGCACATCAACTCTTCCTATCCGCGCTTCATCGCCGAAGACAATTTGGTGAATGTCGAAACGGAAGAAGAGGAAGCCGACGAGCACGACGATTCCGACGAAGATGACGAAGAACCCGATCCGCGCGATCGAGCCGATCTCGACATCAACGACCCCAATCAGATTTTCCTTGGTGATGCCTTTGCGGGGAAGCAGGATCTCCTCGATGGGAAAGCCGGAAAAGCGCTGGACAGCAAAAAGAAAGGCCAGTGAATCTGCTTAAGTGGGAGGAATTTTATGCAGGAATTTGATTTAGCCAAAAAGGTTCTTGACGATGTTGTCGATCAGGACACCCCTTTCTCAGAAGCCCTCAGAAAAGTCTTTCAGAACGACGTCAATTTGCGCCCGATGCGCAACTTGGTCGCCGGGCTATTAGGCTGTGAACTCCGCCATCACCTTCTTTTCTCCTATTTGACGGAGCCTCTCACCGATTTCGATGTGGCCGAAAAACGCTACTTATCCCTCGCTTTGGCGGATGCCTATTTCTTCAAACGGATTCCCTTGGATCAGCTTCAGGCCATCTTGCTTGAGAAATTAGGACCGGACAAGATGAAAAAAGCCCAAGTCTTCCTCGACAAAGCGGGCAAAACTGATGAATATATCCCGCCCGAGATCCCGAAGACCTCGAACAAATACCTTTCTCTTCGCTATAACACCCCCGAATGGGTCCTCAAAATTTGGGAGCACTATGGCTATGGTACGACCTACAAAATCTTAAAGAAGAATAACCGCCAGAATACGACCAGTGTTCGGGTTCGGACTTCGATTTGCAGCGTCGAAGAACTTCTCAACAACAATCCCGACTACGCCAAGACCAACGTCGAAGGCGTCCTTTGCTATGGTGGCAAAGTCCCGCTACGGAAACTCGCAGAAGCCCATGACGAGAAGATTTTTGCCGAACGTCCGGCCACCAAAGCAGTCTTAGATAAATTCAAGGTCGAAGAGCCTTCGGAAGCCTTCTTATTCAATGGCAACGTCGATTCCTCGATCCTCAAGGAAATGGTCGAGACTTATGGTTCTTCCATCGGTCTTAATCTCGGGGTTTACGATTTGAAGGATTATGTCGATGTGACCCGAATGATCAAAAACGCCAATTTCAAGAATATCAACTTCTTTGGCGCTGATCCTCTGGCGATGGATTCCGCGATTTCTCGGCCGCAAGACCTTGTGATTTGCGCTCCGAATTCGAGCAACTTCGATTTGATCCGCGAATATCCGGATTATCTCCTCCACTTCAAAAAAGAGGGGATGGATGAGCTTTTCGAGAAAGAAAAGACTTTGCTCGAGGGCACGTCCAAGTTCGTGGCTGAACATGGCACTTTCATCTACATGATTTACACCATCAGCAAGAAGGAAGGCCATCAGACGATTGAGGATTTCTTACTCAAGCATTCTGAATTCAAGATGGTGCGTGAAGCTCAGCTCTTCCCTTATGAAGAACTCGACACCGCCCTCTACTATGCCGTGATGAAGAAAGAAACCCCGTTAGCAAAAGTCGAGACTCCGCTTGGCGAATTGACGCCGGGCGCTGATAAAGCGCTGCCGTTATCGAGCGCTAAGAGCGAATAGAAAGACCCCCTATGAAAAAGAACCTCTTCGGCTACACCCTTAAAGCCCTCGAGGAGGAAATGGTCGCGATTGGCGAAAAACCTTTTCGCGCCCGGCAACTCTACGAGTGGATTTATCTTAAAAAAGTTTACGATTTCGCTCAGATGAGCGACCTTTCGAAAGTTTTCCGAGACCGTCTCGTTGGGGAATATTGTTTAACGCTGCCCCAAGTCTTCAAAGAGCAAGATGCCGAAGATGGCACAGTCAAGCTTCTTTTGGCGATGGAAGACGGCGCGAAAGTCGAAACCGTTTTGATGCGCTACGATTATGGCAATGTCATTTGCGTTTCGAGCGAAGTTGGCTGCTCGATGGGCTGTGCCTTTTGCGCCTCGGGTTTGCTCAAAAAAGAACGCAATCTGACCGCCGCGGAAATGACCGGTGAAGTGATTGTGATGAACCAGCTTTTGTCGAAAGAAAGCGAAAACGTTTCCCACATCGTGGTGATGGGAACGGGCGAGCCTTTCGATAACTACGATAACGTCCTCGCTTTCGTCCACATTATGAATGAACAACGCGGTTTAGCGATTGGTGCCCGTCACATCACGGTGTCGACCTGCGGCCTCGTCGAAGGCATCAAAAAATATGCGAATGAAGGAATCCAAATTAATTTGGCGATTTCTCTCCACGCCAGCAACGATGAGACGCGCAAAAAATTAATGCCGATCGCTCAACGCTATTCCATCGCCGAGCTTCTCGATGCCGTCCGCTATTATATTGATACGGCTGGACGGAGAGTAACCTTCGAATACATCATGCTCAAAGGCGTGAACGATTCCTTGGAAGACGCCGAAGAATTAGCACATCTTCTCAAGGGGATTCTTTGCTATGTCAATCTCATTCCTTATAACCCCGTCAAAGAGAAGCCATTTGAGCGAAGTGAACATTCCGCGACCCGCGCTTTTAGCGAGAAACTCAACGCTTTGGGCGTCAATTGCACCGTCCGCAAAGAATTTGGCACCGATATTGATGCCGCCTGCGGCCAGTTGCGTGTAAAATACGTTCAGAAGGAAAAACAATGACCTACCACGGAACCTACGCTTATAAAACCGATGTGGGCCGCGTCCGGAGCCATAACGAAGACCAAGCGATGGTCGTTCTCAATAGTTCGGGCGAGGTTTTTCTGATTGTTTGCGATGGCATGGGCGGCGCCAATAAAGGCGATGTCGCTTCGAAACTTGCCATCGATTCGCTCTCGGAATCTTTCCGGAAAAAACATCGTTCGCCTTTAGCTCAATTTGATAAGTGGTGGTTCACCCGTTCGTGCAAAGAAGCCAACGCTTTGATCTATGACCAAGCCGATAAGAATCCTGCCTATAAAGGCATGGGCACCACGATGGTGGCCGCTCTCATTTCGGGGGATCGGCTCATGATCGCCAATATCGGTGACTCCCGCGCTTACCTTATTAATAAAGATAAGATCAAACAGCTGACCGAAGATCAGACCTACGTCCATTTCCTCGTCGAAACGGGCAAGATCACCTCGGAGCAAGCTTTAACCCATCCGGAACGCCACGTTTTAATGAATGCCCTAGGCATTTACCCGTCCGTTTCTTTGACGATTAATGTCTATCCTTACCAAGGAGAAAGCCTCTTGCTTTGCTCCGATGGTCTTTATAACCAAGTCCCGGAAAAAGACATCCTGTCTTTGGTTTCAACCGACGAAAGAGCCGACCAGAAAGTCACGAGCCTTATTTGCGTCGCTAACGCCAATGGCGGCAGCGATAATGAAGGCCTCGCCTATTGGGAGAGCATTGGGCATGATTGAGATCGGACAGAAAATCGATGAACGCTACCGCGTGACCTCCCGGATCGCTCATGGCGGAATGGCCGATGTTTATGAAGCTTACGATATTGTGAATCGTCGAAGTGTCGCCCTCAAAATCATGCGGGTTGACATGATGGATAACCCCAAGAATATCGAACGTTTTAAGCGTGAATGCATCGCAGCCGCCTCACTCAATAATCCTAATATTGTGAAGGTCTATGGGCAGGGGATGATCGAAGGCCGTCCTTATATGGCTAACGAATACGTTGACGGTCGGACCCTTCGCGATAAACTCAATGTGGCTTCGAGCCATAATCTTCCGCCTTTGGAAGCTTGCGAAGTGATGCTTCAGCTCACTTCGGGCGTCCAATACATCCATGAACATGGCTTAGTCCACCGCGATATTAAGCCCGATAACCTTTTTTATTTGCCCGATGGAAGCGTCAAAATCGCAGATTTTGGTATTTCATCTCAACTGAATGAGCCACAACTCGGTGACGCCGTGACCGGCACCATCTATTACACCGCCCCGGAAATTCTCATGGGTCAGCCTGCGGGCATCCCGAGCGATATCTATTCGATGGGCATCGTTTTCTTTGAGATATTGACGGGTCGGATTCCTTTCGATGGTGCGACGCCAGAAGAAGTGGCGATCGCCCAAATCAAGCGTCATTTCCCCGAGCCCTCTTCGCTCAACCCGAGCGTGCCGCGTTCGGTTGACCGCATCGTCGTTAAGGCTTGCCGCAAAGCTCCCGATGAGCGTTTCTTTACTTCGCAAGAGATGCATAACGCCATCGAAGAAGCGATGAAAAATCAAGATTCGTTCAAAGAAAGGAAAGGCTTCTTCTCTCGCCTTTTCGGTTTTAAGTGATGAAAGACCTCCATCTGATGACCTATCCCGCCGTTTCGCCATCTTTGCTGGCGGCGGATAAAACCCGGATTCCCGACGAGATTCTTTTAGCCGCAAATAGCGGGGCCAAATTCATCCACATCGATTGCATGGATGGCAAATTCGTTCCCAATGTCGCTTACGATGATGCCTTCGTGAAAAAATACCATGTTCCCTATTTAGTCAATGATGTCCATATCATGATTGAGAAGCCTTGGCTTTTCGCCAGAAATTATTGTGAAAATGGATCTGATATCCTCACGTTTCACCTCGAAGCGTGCCCCGATCAAGAAAGTGTCTTATCGACCATACAAGAGATTCGTTCTTGCGGGGTTCATCCTGGCCTTTCGATCAAACCCGCTACGCCGGCGAGCAAAATCCTTCCCTATCTCGAATTACTCGACCTCATTTTAGTGATGTCGGTGGAACCTGGGAAAGGCGGGCAGGCTTTTCTTCCGACCTCGTTAGCAAAGATCGCTTTATTGAAGAAAGAAGCCCTGAAACGTCCTTTAGAAAAACGCCCGCTCATCGAAGTCGATGGGGGCATTAACGAAGTGACGGGTCCTTTGGCGGTCAAACAAGGAGCGGACCTTCTCGTGGCAGGAAGTTATCTTTATGGCCATGAGGATTTCGCCTTGCGGCTCAAGAAATTAATCGTATGAATCTTTCTCTTTTAATACCTTCGCTTTCCTTGGCTCTTTTGGGAGCCTTTTTGCAGGGATATTTAGGAAAACGCGGTCAGAAAGCAGCGGGAAAAGATTATGATTTCCGTTCCTATTTTCCTTATGAACTCTATGGGGATTCTCGAAGTCCCTTCCTTCTTTTTGCGCGAATCTTCGAAGGAATTTCGCTTTTGAGTCTGCTCGTCCTTCCGATTGCTCTCACCATGACCTACGCGAGTTCCTATGAAGGTTACCTCACTTCTTTTTTAGCCGGGCTCATCATCGTCGCTTCGCTCTTCGCCCTTTCGTATTTCTATCTGAGCTTAGTTCCGGTCCAACACGAAAAACTTCATCTTGCGGTCTATTTCCTCGCCAGTGCGCTCAACACCCTTAACCTTTCGATGGAAGGCTATTTCCTTTTGCTTTTGATTCGACATGGCAGTGGAAAAGAAAGTCTTTATGTCTTCGTAGGATTCCTTTTCCTTTTCGCCCTTGCATCCATCCTTCTTCCTCTCAATCCTCGCCTCAAGCATTGGGCGGATTTGGAGAAAGTCGCGGAAAAAGATGGAACCATCTCTTTCCGCCGCCCCAAAGTCTTTATCTTGGCCCTCAGCGAATGGCTTCTTTATCTTTTTGCCCTGGTGGGATTCGCCTTAGCGGTGGTGGCTTTCTTCTTAGTGGCGCTATAAAAAAAGGACCGCTCTTGCGGTCCGTTTTCTTTTTAAGGAATGAAAAACTACTTCGCTTCCGCGGGTTTTTCTTCAGCCTTTTTCTCAGCTTTCGGGGCTTCTTTCGAAGCATCCTTGGCCTTGACGGATTTGTTGAGCGTACGATAAGCGCGAGCGCTCATGCGAACCTCGACCATCTTGCCATTGATCTCAATCTTGTATTTCTGAAGATTGACGTTCCAAACGCGGCGGGTGGCTAAGACACTGTGCGAACGGTTATTGCCGCTGACGGGTCCTTTTCCGGTAATCGGGCATACTCTTGACATAATTTTTCACCTCTTACGCGACAAAAATCGCGATTAAGACTATATCACGCGAGCGTAAGGTAAGCAAATACTTT
>Ga0183101_1000281_pt1 | contig 58455 bp, 54 predicted proteins | sample Biomet3_FD_127790 | JGI IMG/M metagenome (GOLD analysis project Ga0183101, IMG submission 127790) | Microbial communities from bioreactor (seeded with sewage sludge) at LBNL, California, USA - Biofuel metagenome 3 | ecosystem: Engineered > Bioreactor > Anaerobic > Unclassified ... | reverse complement strand
TAGAATAATGGTTTGAAATTATTTATTACTTATATAAAATAATAGATAATAGGAGATTTTAGAGGAATTCTATAAAAATGTTCTTAGTATTAGGAGAGATTTTATATGATTGGAGAAAAAATAAGAGAAAGAAGACAACAATTAGGATTGAGCCTAAAGGAATTAGCTGAAAAAACAGATTTGACATCTGGTTTTTTAAGTCAAATAGAAAGAGATTTATCAGAGCCATCAATTTCATCACTACGAAAAATTGCAGAAGTTTTGGGAGTGGCTGTGTTTTACTTTTTAATAGATAATAAGGTTAAAAACCCAGTAGTAAGACATAATGAAAGGAAGAAAATAAGATTCTCAGAATCTCATATGACATATGAACTACTATGCCCAGATATGGATAGGCAACTTGAAATGTTTATGGCTAAGCTGGAGCCAGGAGCCATGACTTGTAGTGAACCATTGACTCACCCAGGAGAAGAAGTAACCTATGTTTTAAAGGGAAAGATGTGGATAAAAATAGGCACAGATGAGTATACCCTCGAAGAAGGTGATACAATTTACTATTTTGGAACAACTCCACACCAAATTATTAATACTGGTTCAGAAGAACTAATATTTATTTCAACCATTACTCCTCCTCAATTCTAAAAATAATACAATTATTATGAATTTATTGACAACATCTCTAAGAAATGATATTATACATACATTAAATAAATTTAGTCACATTAAACTTATATTGACGATGAAGTCATCACATGATCATTTGTGGTGGCTTTTTTTTATTGGTACGGGATATTGAATAGTATTCTTTAATTAAATAAACATAGAGTAGACGGTTTGTGCAAAGGGGTATCTTATCAGTAATCTATTGTTAAATAATTAATTAGAGTAAGATGTATCATAAAAATTAAGTATAGGTAAAAATAATAACAATTGATTTTATGTATTAAGAGTAGAGAGGATAATTATAATGACTGAAAATTTTAAGAATGTTAATTTTAAAAGGAAAAATGAAAAGAAAACATCATTAGATTTTTTAAATATTGATGTTGCAAGAAAAGCACAAAAATTTCATAGCAATTTTCATAATTACAGTATGACTCCGCTTACTGAACTAAAGAATTTAGCTAGTACTTTAGGTGTGAGTAATATATATGTAAAAGATGAGTCATACAGATTTGGATTAAATGCATTTAAAGTGCTTGGAGGAAGTTATGCGATAGGTAATTATATTGCTGAAAAACTAGGACAAGATATAGATAATCTACCATACGATAAAATAACTTCTGATGAAGTGAAAAAAGAACTTGGGGATATAACATTTATTACTGCAACAGATGGAAATCACGGGCGTGGTGTTGCATGGACAGCGAATAGATTGAGACAAAAATCTGTAGTATATATGCCAAAAGGTAGTTCATTAGAGAGGTTAAATAATATAAAAGCCGAAGGGGCAGATGCTTCAATAACTGATATGAATTATGATGAGGCTGTAAGGTTTTCAAATGATTTAGCTGAGAAAAATGGATGGGTAATGGTTCAAGATACAGCATGGGAAGGTTATGAAAAAATACCAACTTGGATTATGCAGGGATATACTACAATGGCATATGAAGTATATATGCAGTTGCAAGAAATGAAAGAAGATATGCCAACACATATTTTTCTACAAGCAGGGGTTGGAGCTTTTGCAGGAGCAGTTCAAGGATTTTTTGCTAGTGTCTATGGTGAAAAAAGACCAATAACAACGATAGTTGAACCTAATAAGGCCGATTGCATTTATAGAACTTCAGAGAAAAATGATGGAAAGCTCCATTTTGTGACAGGTGATATGGATACAATAATGGCAGGACTTGCTTGTGGAGAACCATGCAGAATAGGGTACGAAGTTCTACGCGACTATAGTGATAATTTTGTATCATGTCCAGACTATGTAACAGCAAAAGGCATGAGAGTTATGGGAAATCCTGTTGAGAGTGATAAAAAGATTATTTCAGGAGAAAGCGGAGCAGTTACCATTGGGCTTATTGCAGAAATTTTCGAGAATAAGGATTTACAATGGTTAAAAGAAGAATTAAAGCTTGATGAAAATTCAAGAATACTTTGCTTCAGCACTGAAGGAAATACAGATAAAGAAAGCTATAGAGATATAGTATGGAATGGAAAGTACCCAAGCCATAGATAAACAATATATAATTTAGACTCATGTGACGCTTACCGAAATTATAAAATTTTTATTCCGGAAAATTAAGGAGGGTGGAATGAGATGAAAGGTTGCAAAAATGATATTAAAATTTTAAAAGGAAATATAGTATATACAGAAACAAGTGAATTGTTTAATATAGTCGAAAGTGGATATATAGTAGTTTGCGGGAATTTTGTTGAGGGAGTATATAAGGAGTTGCCAGAAAGATATAAAAATATAAAGATTGATGATCATGGAAACAAACTTATAATTCCTGGTTTTGTAGATTTGCATACTCATGCTTCTCAATTTGCCATAAAAGGTATTGGGTATGATAAAGAATTGTTGCCTTGGCTTAAAACATATACTTTTCCAGAAGAAGCAAAATTTCAAGACTTATCTTACGCTAAAAAGGTGTATAAGGAATTTACTGATGACCTATATGCAGAAGGAACTACAAGAGCTGTTATTTTTGCAACAATTCACCCTGAAGCTACAGAAGTTTTAATGAGCTTAATTGAAGAAAAAGGAATAATATCATATGTGGGAAAAGTGAATATGGACAGAAATTGTCCTGATATATTAAGAGAAGACAGTGAAGAGTCAATAAAAATGACTATAAAGTGGTTGGAGAATTGTAGCAAAAAATATAAATTCGTAAGACCTATAATCACACCAAGATTTGTGCCAAGTTGTACAGGATACCTAATGAAAGCGTTAGGTAATATCGCAATAAACCGAAATATGCCAGTTCAATCACATCTATCAGAGAACTTATCAGAAATTAAATGGGTAAGGGAATTACACCCAGAATGTAAAAACTATGGTGATGTATATAATCAATCAAATCTTTTTGGACAAACTAAAACTATAATGGCTCATTGTGTTCACTTAACAGAAGAAGAGATAGACACAATTGAAAGAAATAATGTTATGGTAGCACATTGCCCAACTTCTAATGTAAATTTATCAAGTGGAATATCTCCAATAAATAAACTATTAAAGAGAAAAGTTAAAATAGGACTTGGATCAGATATAGCTGGTGGAGAAAGTTTAAGTATGTTTTCTGTAATGGCATGCGCAATTAAAATATCAAAAATAAAAAAAGCAGGCTTTATGGAAGATGAAAAATCTTTAACACTTCAAGAAGTTTTTTATTTAGCAACAAAAGGTGGAGGAAGTTTTTTCGGAAAGGTTGGAAGTTTTGAAAAAGGATATGAATTTGATGCCTTAGTAATAGATGATGATAACTTATGGAAAATTGATAAAGGAACAATTGAAGAAAGATTAGAAAGATTAGTATATCTAGGTGATAAGAAAAATATAACAAATAGATACGTATGCGGAAATGAAATATAAGAAAGGTAGGTTATTTATGGATAAGGATAGAAAAGAAAAATTAATAAAACTTTGCCAAGATATTATTAGAATTCAAAGTTACTCAGGTAACGAAGGAGAGGTAGTTAGATGCTTGGAAGAGAATATGAAAAGTATTGGTTTCGATGAAATTATTATAGATAAGTATGGAAGTATAATTGGAAAAATAAAAGGGAACAAACCAGGTAACAAAGTACTTTTTGATGCCCATATTGATACAGTTCCAGTAAATAATCCAGAAGAATGGAAACATGATCCCTTTGGAGCTGAAATAGATGAAGATAAGATTTATGGAAGGGGCACGTCTGATATGAAAGGTTCTTTAGCAGCTATGATAATTGCAGCAGAATATTTCGCCAAGGACAATAACAGGGATTTCCCAGGAGAAATATATATTGCTGGAGTAGTCCATGAAGAATGTTTCGAAGGAGTTGCAGCGAGAAATATAAGCGAACTTGTAAAGCCAGATTATGTGGTAATAGGGGAAGCCTCTGAGCTTAATCTTAAAATAGGGCAACGTGGACGTGCTGAAATTTTAGTTGAGACCTTTGGAGTTCCTGCTCATTCAGCTAATCCGGAAAAAGGAGTAAATGCAGTTTATAGCATATCTAAAATAATAAATAAGCTTCAAGAAATTAAATATGAGGAAGATGAGTTTTTAGGAAAAGGAATTCTAGAACTTACAGATATTAAATCATCACCTTATCCGGGAGCATCTGTTGTGCCAAGTTATTGTAAGGCAACCTATGATAGAAGGTTACTAGTTGGTGAAACTAAAGAAGGTGTTTTAGACCCAATAATAAAATTAATAGATGAGTTGAAAAATGAATCATCTAATATTAATTACAAGGTCTCCTATGCTAAAGGAACAGAGAAATGTCATACAGGAGAAGTGATTGAAGGAGAGAGATTCTTTCCAGCATGGTGTTATAAAGAGAATGAAGCATTTGTACAAAAAACTTTCAAAGGTTTATGTGATATGGGGTTGAATCCAAAGATAACTAACTATTCTTTCTGCACAAATGGAAGTCATTATGCTGGAGAAGCTAACATAAAAACTATAGGATTTGGTCCATCAAAAGAAAACATAGCACACACTATTGATGAATATATTGAAATAGAACAGTTATCCAAGTCATGTGAAGGTTATTATAAGATAATGGAAACATTATTAGGATTAGAGGAATAAGAAAATGAAATGGATGATAAGTAATGGAACTATAGTTGATGGAACTAATAAACCAGCATACAGTGGAGATTTAATAATAAGTGACGATACAATTATAGAAATTGGTGATTTAGAAAGTAAAAGGGAAGTCATGGATTATGTATTGGATGCAAGTGGCTTGACTGTTGCTCCAGGATTTATTGATACACATAGTCATTCAGATTTAGAAATCTTAAGTAATCAAAATATAAGGCCTAAGATTTACCAAGGGATAACAACTGAGGTTTTGGGACAAGATGGTATATCTATGGCCCCGCTGCCAAGTAAATTCGTTAAGGATTGGAGAAAAAATCTAAGTGGCCTTGAGGGTGACAGTGATGAGATTTCGTGGGATTATAAAACAGTAAAAGATTATTTTAATGCAATTGAAGATAGAGGATTAGTATCTAACGTATGTTATCTTGTGCCTCACGGCAATATTAGAATGGAGGCAATGGGGCTTTCTTCAAATAAAGCGGACAAAGAGGACATAGAAAGTATGAAATTAATTCTACGAAGAGAGCTTGAGTCAGGTGCTATTGGACTATCTTCAGGACTTATATACATTCCATGCGCTTATGGTGATACAGAAGAGTTAATTGAGCTTTGCAAAGTAGTTGCGGAATATAATAAGATTTTTGTAGTACACCAAAGAAGTGAAGCAAATGAAATTATTGATTCAATGAAAGAAATAATTAGGATTGGTAAAGAAAGTGGTGTAAAAATACATTTTTCTCATTTTAAAATTTGTGGGAAAAATAATTGGCATAAAATAGATGATATAGTTTCTCTTATAGAAGAAGCAGAAAAAGAAGGAGTAAAAATATCTTTTGATCAATACCCTTATGATGCTGGAAGTACGATGCTTAGTGTCATAATCCCGCCATGGGTTCATAATGGTGGAACTAATAAAATGCTGGAAAGAATAAAATCAAAAGATTTAAGGCAAAAGATTATTAATGAAATATATGAAACAAATTGTAATTGGGATAATTTTATTGAATTTGCAGGTATAGATGGAATATATATTACTTCAGTAAAAACATATAAGAATAAAGAGATAATAGGGAAAAACTTAAAAGAGCTAGGTGAAATAAGGAATCAAGATCCGATAGAAGCAACGTTAGATTTATTAATAGAAGAAGAAAATGCAGTTGGCATGATTGATTATTACGGATCAGAAGATCATATAATCCAATTTATGAAAAGGCCAGAACAAAATTTTTGCACTGATGGTTTGCTTGGAGGAAAGCCACATCCAAGGGTATATGGGGCTTTCCCAAGAGTATTAGGTCAATATGTCAGAGAGCTTAATGCTTTAACATTGGAAGAAGCAATATATAAAATGACTAGTAAATCTGCGGTCACAATGGGAATAAAGGATAGAGGATGCCTTGATGTCGGATTTAAGGCAGATATAGTAATATTTGATAAAGATAAGATAATGGATAAAGGTACATTTATAGAACCTGAGCAATATCCAGAAGGAATATCATATGTAATTGTAAATGGAAATATTGTTGTAGAAAATGAAAATTACTCTCCTGGCAACTATGGAGCTATTATAAAGTGAGAAACTTAGAATGAACTTTCATTATATTATTAATATGCTAAGAATGATACATATTAGATGAAGAGGGTCGAAGAATGATGGATGTAGATGGAGTTATACTAGCAGCGGGATATTCAAGTAGAGCTAATGCTTTTAAAATGGAACTTGAAATTAATAATAAGCCAATCTTACAGAGATGCATAGAGGCTTTATATGATAACTGTAATAATATAATAGTAGTTAGTGGGTATAAGCATGAGAAGATAAATAGATTGGTAGAAAATTATACAAAGGCAAAAGTAGTATATAATGATGAATTTCATAAAGGAATGTTTAGTTCTATAAAAAAGGGAATACGAGATGTTACAGCATCAAAATTCTTACTTACTCCTGGAGATTATCCGTTAATAAATAAAGATATAATAGAGAAATTACTAAGTGAAGAGAAGGAAATAGTTATACCAAGCTTTAATATGAGAGGCGGACATCCGATTTTATTAGGTAGAAATCTAATAAGAGAAATATTACAAGAACCTGATGATTCTAATTTAAAAAAATATTTGAGTAAGAAGCAGTGCTCATACCTTAATATAGATGATAAAGGAATATTGTTGGATGTTGATACTATGGAAGATTACGAAAATGTGAAAAATATTATTGAAAAATAATTATAATAATAAATTATTTTCAATATTATTGACTTATTAGAGAAGGGCGATATATAATATTTAATAAAAATAAAAAAATTTAATAAAAGTTAAGCATAGACAAAGAGGTCTTATTTCAAAATCAGAAGTAAGGCCTCTTTTTGTTTTTATTACTCAAAAAATTCTAATAAGGCTAAATTAAGAAGAATTTTAGATAAGTATAATATAAAAATTTAGAATTTAAATTCAAAAAGTTATATTAAATATATGGAAAATTTATAGGCTAATTATTACTTAAAAGGATAACAGATATGAAAAGAAAATTTTAAACTTATCTAAAAGGAGGAGATTTTATTTTTGATTTGGGGATATTAAATGGAAGATTATATTTAGAAGGAAATTTTATATACAGCAATTTATATATAAAAAATGGAATTATAGATACAGTATCTACATCAATTTTAGATTGTAAAGAAAAATATGATGCTAAAGGAAAAATGGTTTTACCAGGTTTCATAGATGCACATGTACATTTTAATTTAGGTGTTGGAGAAAATGTTTCAATTGATGATTTTTTTGAAGGTTCAAAAAAGGCAGCTATGGGAGGGATAACAACATTTATAGATTTTTTAGAGCCAATTAATAATGTTGATCAGTTAGATGAAGCTTTTAATAAAAGATATGAACTAGCAAAAAAAAGTGTTGTTGATTATGGTTTTCATGTGACACTTGGAAATCCAGATGGAGATGTTAAAGAACTCCTAAACAAAAGTTCTTTACTTGGCATGCCAACTATAAAATTATTTACAACATATGCATCAACTAATAGACAAACAAAGGATTATTACATAGATGAATTACTAAAGTATTCAAAGAAAACGAAAACTAGAGTATTAGTTCATGCAGAAAATAATGACATGATAAGAGAAGAAAATATTTTGGTAAAAGATCATGAAAAAGCAAGACCAGCACTATCAGAAATTACAGAAGTTTTAAAATTAGCTGAAATGGCAAGATATAGAGATGGCCTTTTATATATTGTTCATACCAATTGTGGAACTACCCTTGAAAGACTAAAGGAAGTTTATTTAGATGAATTACATTCAACGATAGTATTAGAAAGCGCACCTCATTATTTTAGATTTAGCTCTTCATTATATGAAAAAGAAGATGGATATTTATATACTATGACGCCACCTTTAAGAAGTGAAGGAGAAAGATTAAAGATGATTAATAATATAGATGCAATTGATGTAATAGGTACAGATCATTGCCCGTTTTCTAAAAGATTAAAAAATAAGAAATATACAAGTGAAATTCCCATGGGAATAGATGGAGTAAAATATTCATTTTTAAATATGTTTACTCTTTTTGGAGAAAGTATAATTTCTAAATTTACAGTAGAACCTTCAAAGATTCATGGATTATATCCTAAAAAAGGAACGATAATGCCGGGAAGTGATGGAGATATAGTGGTTTTTGACCCAAATAAGACAACTAAAATAGCGGATGATAATTCTGTTTATCATGACGAAATTTTGAAAGGTGAAATAAGTGCAACTATATCTAAAGGAAAGATTGTAGTTAGTGAAGGTGAGTTTTTAGGCGGACAAGGTGAGTATTTACCAAGGAGGTTACAAGTATGATTAAAGCATTAATAAATGTCAATATATTTAATTTTGATTCATTAAAGGAAAAATCTTATGTGTTATTTGATAAACAAATAATTGAAGTGGGTTCCATGGAAAACTTTAAGGGAGCAGATGAAGTATATGACTGTAATAATCAAATATTAATGCCCGGACTTGTAAATTGCCATAGCCATATATATTCAACCTTTGCTAGAGGATGGATTACCGAATTTGATCCCAAAAGTTTTGTAGATTTATTAGAGCAAATGTGGTGGAAATTAGATAAGGTTCTTGATGAAAAAGATATTTATTATAGTGCTCTTGTAAGTGGAATTGAATTTATAAAAAATGGAGTAACTACAGTAGTAGATCATCATGCTAGTGGGAGAAAAATAAGAGGCAGCTTAAATTTATTAAAAAGGGCTTTATGTGATTATATAGGAATTCGAGGAGTATTTTGCTTCGAAAGTAGCGATAGATTCCCAATAGATGAATGTATCGAAGAAAACATCGAGTTTAGTAAAATTCATTCAACTATGACAAGTGGATTATTTGGAATGCATGCATGTTTGACATTAAGTGATGAGTCTTTGAAGAAAATAGCAGATAGAAGTAAAGGAATGCCGATACACATTCATGTTGGTGAAAGTGATGATGATAATATAGAAAGTATTGAGAAATTTAAAAAAACACCTATCGAAAGATTAGAGGAACATGGATTGCTTAGAGAAAACTCGATTTTATCACATTGTATCTATTTAAGTGAAAATGATATGGATATTTTAAAAAAGTATAAGGTTTATGTAGCATTAAATCCTACTTCCAATTTTAATAATGCGGTGGGTTTAGCAGATGTATTGGAACTTGAGAAGAGGGAAATAAAATGTCTTTTAGGTAATGATGGGCTTGGATTTAATTTAACTAGAGACATGATTAATTTAATGTTTGGAATGCATTTGAAGTATAAGAATCCTACAGCATATGCTTTAGGGAACATTAAGAAGATTATAGAGAACAACTACGAGTATGCAAGCAACATTTTAGGCTGCAAGCTTGGAAAAATTGAAGAAGGGTACGAAGCAGATTTTCTAACTTTAGAATATACTGCACCTACTCCAATAACAGAAAATAATTTATTCGGTCATTTTTTTTATGGAATGTTAGATAATTTTAAGCCTAAGAATGTTTGGTGCAATGGTGAAATTAGATTAAAAGATTATAAGGTATTGCAGGATGAAGAGAAAATATACAAAGAATCAACTCAAATAGCACATGAGATTTGGGAAAAGTGTAAGGAGAAATAATATATGAATTTAAGTACAAGTTTAAGCGGAATATATTTGGAAAATCCATTAATGCCGGCATCAGGCCCATTAGTTGGAGATTGCGAAAAAATGAAAATAATATCTGACTTTGGAGTTGGAGGAATTGTTACAAAAACAATATCTAGCAAAGGAGCAGAAGTAGTTAGGCCATGCATATATGGTGGACAAGACTTTGTTATGAATGCTGAGTTATGGTCAGAATATGATCCAGAAGTATGGTTAGATAAATTTCTACCAGAAATAAAGGCAGAGATAAATAAACCATTATTTATAAGTGTAGGGTATTCAAAAGAGGACATGGAAAACTTAATTCCAAAGCTAGATAAGTATGCTGATGCTTTTGAAATATCAACTCATTATGTAGGAAAAGATTTATCAGCAATACAAGAAACGTTAATGACTATAAGAAAGCATACCAAAAAGCCAGTTTATATGAAAATGAGTCCACATATACCTGATCCAGTAGGATTTGCGAAAATGGTTATAGAAAACGGTGGTAATGGAGTTGTAGCGATTAATTCTCTAGGACCAACTATGAAAATAGATGTAGCATCAAGAAAAGTATTAATAGGGAATAAAGAAGGAGAAGTATGGACTTCAGGGCCAGCAATAAAACCAATAGCTTTAGCACTTATCAACAAAATTAAGAAAGCCCTTCCACAATGTGAAATAATTGGTGTAGGTGGGGTAGCTTCAGCAGAAGACGTAATAGAATTTTTACTTGCTGGAGCAACTGCAGTTCAAATGTTGTCTGCTGCTATGCTTAAAGGAAAGGATTTATATAAAAAGATAGTTGAAGATCTTCCAAGTGCTTTAGAAAAGTATGGATTTAACTCTATTGAAGAAGTACTAGATACTGAATTACAAACTGGTAATGTAAAGTATGATCCTATTTATCCATCTATTGATTACGATAAATGTGTTAACTGCAAATTATGTGAAAATATATGTCCATACTTTGCAATTAGCAGTAAAAATGAAAAAGTAGAAATGGACAAGAGTAAATGTTTTGGATGTGGATTATGTGAATCTAAATGTCCAAAGAAAGCAATCAAAAACGTATTTTAATTTTAGCTCCTTATGAAATGGAGGAAAGATTATGGATAGTATAAGAAAATCAGTTATAAAAGCTGATCATAAAATTAAGGTAGACGGAAGTGCTAAATATATTGCGGATATTAAATTTAAAAATAGTTTATATGCTAAGACTCTTCGTTCAGAAAAATCAAAGGCTGTTATAAAAAGAATTTTTATTCCTGAGTTAAAAGATGGTTATTATGTAGTTGAAGGAAAAGATGTTCCTGGCTTAAACAAGGTGAAGATAATTCAAAATGACATGCCGGTTTTTTCCGACAAAGAAGTTAATTATATAGGAGAGCCAATCCTTTTAGTGTTAGGGCCGGATCTTGAAGAAGTTATAAGTATTTTAAATGATATTAAGGTTGAATATGAAGAGGGAACTCCTGTTTTTGACATGAGAGATTCTACGGAATCATTTGATAAATATGAATACGAAAAAGGCAATATAAAGGATGCAATTAAAAAATCTATAAAGGTAATAGAAGAAGAATTTTATACAGGATATCAAGAACAGGCTTACTTAGAAACTCAAGGATTAGTTGGAGATTATGAAGATGACAAGGTTTCCGTGTATGGAACTATGCAATGCCCATATTACGTTAAAGGTGCTGTTGTTCAAGCATTAGGATTTGAGGAAGATAAAGTAAGAATTGTACAAACTACAACTGGAGGTGGCTTTGGTGGTAAAGAAGATTATCCTTCTCTACTCGGAGCACAGGTTGCAGTGGCAGCTTATAAGGCTAAAAAGCCAGTTAGGTTAATTTTAGATAGAGCTGAGGATATGGCATTTACAACTAAGAGGCATCCAGCTTTACTGAAATACAAAACGCTTCTTAATGAAAATAACAAAATAATTGGGATGGATGTAGATATTATATTGAATGGTGGGGCATATGCGACTGTTTCTAGTGTGGTTCTCCAAAGGGCTTTGTTATGTGCTATAGGTGTTTACAACATACCTAATATCAGAGTTAAAGGGCGTGTAGTAAAAACAAATACTGTGCCTACTGGAGCATTTAGAGGTTTCGGTGGTCCACAAAGTATATTTGGAATTGAAACACATATGGCTCATATAGCTAAAGAATTAGGATTCACTCCTTTAGAGTTAAAGAATAAGTATTTTGTAAAAACTGGTGATGATACTTGTACTGGCGGAAAGTTTACTTATGATGTAAAGCTTGAAGAAATGTTAGAAAAAGCTGAAGAAATAAGTGATTTTAGCAGAAAATATAAAAAGTATTCAAGTGAACAAGGGATTATGAGAAAGGGAATAGGAATGTCAATATTTCTACATGGATGCGGGTTTACTGGAAGCGGAGAGAGGGATTTTATTAAAGCCAAGGTAAAGTTATTAAAATATGAAAGTGGAGTTATTGAGATTCTAGCATCTAACACAGATATGGGACAAGGTCTACAAACAACATTTAAGAAAATTGTAGCAAAGGCTCTTGATAAGAATTATCAAGATATAATTTATGAAAATCCAGATACAGATAGAGTTCCAGATTCAGGGCCAACTGTAGCTTCAAGATCAATTATGGTAGTAGGTAAGCTGCTTGAAAGAGCTGCTTTAAGACTAAAAGAAAATTGGGTTGATGGAAAAGAACAAATAATAGAAGAAAATTATAAACACCCAGATTTAATACCTTGGAATATAACGAAATTTAATGGTGATGCTTATCCAAGTTATTCATGGGGAATAAATGTTGTAGAAGTTGAGATTAATACGGTAACAGCTGTTACTGAAGTAACTGGAATATATACAGTTTTTGATATTGGAATTCCAATTGATGAAACTATAATGGAAGGACAAATACAAGGGGGAGTTATACAAGGCCTTGGGTATGGTTCTTGCGAAAACATGGAATACGACAAGGTGGGAAAAGTTAGGCAACATAGCATAACTGACTATATTATCCCAACTGCAAAGGATGTTGTAAATATTAAAAATGAATTAGTAGATAATCCATGTGATCTTGGCCCATTTGGAGCTAAGGGAGCTGGGGAGCTAACTTTAGTAGGAACTGCGCCAGCTTATGCAAATGCAATAGAAAATGCACTAGGAGTAAAAGTGAATAGATTGCCTGTAACTCCAGAATGGATAATGGAGGCGATAGTAAATGAGTAATACAATTACATTAAAGATAAATAATAAAACAATAGCTACAGAAGAGAGTTCTGCAAAGAGACTTTTAGATTTCCTTCGAGAAGATTTGGATATAACGGGTCCAAAGGAAGGCTGTGGTGAAGGGGAATGCGGTGCTTGTGCTGTAATTATAGATAAAGAATTAATTAATTCTTGTTTAGTAACAATTGGCTCTGTACAAGGAAAAGAGATTATAACGGTTGAGGGATTAAAAGGGACAAAACAATTCGGTGTCTTGGAAAGGTGCTTTGCAGAAGCAGGGGCTGTACAATGTGGTTTCTGTACACCAGGAATGATAATGGCAGCACATGCACTGTTATCTAAAATTCCAAGGCCAACAGAAGATGATGTCAGAAATGGAATTTCAGGAAATTTATGCAGATGTACAGGATATAACATGATTATTAATGCAATACTTATGGCATCTAAAAGAGGTGATGGGTTATGGTAAATGGATATTTACCAAAAGATTTGGATGAAGCATTAAAAATATTAAATGAAAAAGATGTAACTATTTATGCCGGAGGAACTGACCTAATGGTTAGGAATAAAAATGCTGCATCACTTCTCCCAAAATTTAATAAAGACTTGTTATATATAGGAGATTTAAAAGAACTAAAAGGAATTAAAGAGTCGGATGATAGCTTAGAAATAGGAGCAGCCTGTACTCTATCAGCGCTTTTAAGAGCAAAAGGGATTCCAGAAGTGTTAAAAGAGTCCATAAGACAAATAGCATCACCAGCTATAAGAAATATGGGGACTATTGGAGGAAATATATGTAATGCATCTCCGGCTGGGGATACCTTACCTATACTATATGCATTAGATGCGAAGCTTAAATTGGTTGGCGAAAGTTCATCAAGAGAAGTTCATATAGAAGATTTTATATTAGGACCAAGGAAAATTATCCTTGAAAGAACTGAAATTTTAAAAAGCATAATTATACCAAAAGCAGAATTCAATAAAGTATATTATGAAAAAGTTGGAGCTAGAAAAGCTTCTGCTATATCAAAACTTTCTTTTATTGGTCTTGCAGAAGTAAAAGATGGAAAAGTAAAAGACATAAGAATTGCAATAGGTTCAGTGGCTCCTAAGGTAGTCAGAGTAATAGAGGCAGAAAATTTTATAAAAGAAAAAAATCTAGAGGATATAAAATCAGAGATGGAAGAAATACGCAACATTTATTCTAAAGAAATAATCCCTATTGATGATCAAAGATCCACAGCTGTTTATAGAAAAACAGTAGCTTTAAGGCTTATTCAATATTTTTTAAATATTAGGATATAGAGCAAATTAATTTTAAAGGGGGAAATAGTTATGAATAAGAACATCAAAAAGAAATTACTAACAGTAATTGCTGCAGTAGCATGTTCTACTATGCTACTAGTTGGATGTGGGTCAGCATCTACACAAACTTCAAAAGATGATGGAAAGGAAACAAAGACAGAGGCTTCGGGCGAAAAGCTTAAGGTAGGATTCATTTATATTGGATCAGCTTCGGATGGAGGGTATAGCCAAGCACACGATAATGGTCGTAAATATTTAGAAGAAAAGCTTCCAAATGTTGAGACTATAGTTAAAGAATCTGTACCGGAAGGTCAAGAAGTAGAAAAAGTTGCTACAGATATGATTGATCAAGGTGCTAAGGTGATTTTTGCAACCTCTTTTGGATATATGGATTATATAGAAAAAGTATCAAAAGAATATCCAGACGTAAAGTTTTTCCACTGCTCGGGGTATAAGACAACTGATAATATGAGCACATATTTTGGTAGAGAATATCAAGCTAGATATCTTACAGGAATCGTAGCAGGGATGAAGAGTAAAAACGGTAAAATTGGTTATGTAGCAGCATTCCCTATTCCAGAAGTTGTTAGAGCAACGAATGCATTTGCTTTAGGGGTAAGATCAGTAAATCCAAATGCAGTAGTAAAGGTAACTTGGACTAACACATGGTATGATCCAGCAAAAGAAAAAGAAGCTGCTATATCATTGCTTGATCAAGGTGTAGACGTAATTGGGCAATACCAAGATACTACAGCTGCACAACAAGCAGCAGAAGAAAGAGGCGCGTTCTCTATTGGATCTGATTTAGATATGTCAGCATCAGCGCCAAAGGCTAATATGACAAGTGCTGTTTGGAATTGGGGTACTTATTATGTAGAAGCTGTTAAAACTGTTATGGATGGAAAGTTTAAATCAGAAAGCTACTGGGGTGGTATAGATACAGGAATAGTTGACATAGCACCATTAACTAAGAATGCACCAGAAGGAGCACAAGCAAAAGTTGACGAAGCTAAAGCTAAAATGGTAAGCAAATCTTGGGATGTATTTACAGGACCAATCAAAGATCAATCAGGAGCTATAAAGGTTGCTGAAGGTCAAAAAATGACAGATAAGGAATTGCTAAGCTTTGACTGGCTTGTTGAAGGAGTAGAAGGTCAAATTAGTAAATAATAATGAGGAAAGAAGGTCTCTTTATGGAACAATGTGTGAGTGTTGAACTAAAAAAAATAACAAAGACTTTTGGATCTGTCATAGCTAATGAAGATGTAGATTTAAAGGTACAAAGTGGAGAAATTCATGCACTCCTCGGAGAAAATGGGGCTGGAAAGAGTACTCTAATGAACATGCTATCAGGAATTTACAATCCTGATAGTGGTTCAATTTATATAAGAGGAAAAAGAGTTCAGTTTAAATCTCCAAAGGAATCCATTGAATGTGGAATAGGTATGGTTCACCAACATTTTAAATTAGTTGAGAGATTTACGGCAAAAGAGAATATAATTGCTGGTAATAAGGGAAAATTTTTTACCAAAAATAAAGAAGTAGATCAAAACATACTAAGCTTATGCGAGAAATATAATCTACAAATAGATTTAAAAAAAAGAGTAAGTGAAATGTCTATAGCTGAAAAACAAATGCTAGAAATAATTAAAGTATTGTATAGAGGTGCAAATATTTTAATACTAGATGAGCCAACAGCGGTACTAATGCCTCAAGAAGTAGGTAGACTATTTAATATAGTAAAACGAATGAAAGAACAAGGATGTGCAGTTATAATAATAACTCACAAGCTGCATGAAGTAATGGCTATATGTGATAAAGTATCAGTATTAAGAAAAGGAAAAAACATAAAGACTTTAAATATAGCTGATACAAACGTAAATGAATTAACAGAGCTTATGGTAGGGTATAAAAGCGATTTGAAGATAGATAAAGTATCATCAAATAAAAATACATTGATATACGATGTAAAAAATATTTCAGTCAGAAATAAATTAGGAGTACAAGTACTTAAAAATATTAGCTTCAGTATGAATGAAGGAGAAATTTTAGGAGTAGCTGGAGTTGCGGGAAGTGGTCAAAAAGAGCTTTGCGAAGCTTTATTTGGATTACAGAAAGTAGAGAGTGGAAATCTTATATTTAAAGGAGAAGATATTACTAATAAATCTCCAAGAGAAGTTTATAAAAAGGGAATTAAAATGGGACTTATACCAGAAGATAGATTAGGTATGGGTTTAGTTGGAAGTATGGGTATTGTTGATAATTTATTACTTAGAAAATATTATGATCAAAAAGGATTGTTCTTAAAAAGAAATGAATTAACAGATATTGCTACAAGTATGGTTGAACAGTTAGAGATAAAAACGCCAGGCATAGACCATCCAGTAAAGCAATTATCAGGTGGAAATATACAAAAAATATTATTAGGTAGGGAAATAAGTTTAAGCCCAGATATACTTATTACTTCATATGCAGTAAGAGGATTAGATATTGGGGCTACATATCAGATATATGATCTTTTAAATAAGGAAAAGGAAAAAGGAGTATCTATATTATTTGTGGGAGAAGACTTAGATGTTCTTTTGGAACTATGTGATAGAATAATGGTTTTATGTGGCGGAAAATTAATAGGTATTGTAAATACAAAAGATGCAACAAAAGAACAAATTGGTATGATGATGGCAGGACATATGGAAGAAGCAGCTTTGGATTTTAAAGATAATAAAATTGAAAAAGTAACGAGTGTGAAAGGAGGAGGCTTATATGATTAGAATGAGAATAGTAAAAGCAAAGAAGCTAAGTAAGAAAAAGAAGATATTGCTTCAAGTATTTGCAGTTTTACTGGCTTTAGTATTAACTGGTATTTTCATTTTGCTTATGGGTCATGATCCTATTAAAGTTTATGTGTCAATGTTAGATGGATCTTTTGGAAGTGGACATAGAATTAAGGAGACGATTGTAAAAACAATACCTCTCGTTATAGCTGGATTAGGTATCGGAATAGCATTTAAAATGAAGTTTTGGAATATTGGAGGAGAAGGACAAATGCTCATGGGAGGATTTGGCGCAACTTTTATAGCTTTAAATTTTAAGGATTCTCCTAAATTTCTAGTAATAATTTTAATGATAATAGTGGGGATGATTTGCGGAGGTTTATGGGCTTTATTTGCAGGAATTTTAAAGTCAAGATTTAATACAAATGAAACTATAATAACACTAATGTTGAACTATATTGCTTTAAAATGGATTGTTTATCTTCAATATGAACTTTGGAAAGATCCAGCATCACTCGGGTTTCCAAAGATAGCTAATTTTAGTGATAATGCAACCTTGCCAAAGATATTTGGCATTCATATAGGGTGGGTAATAGCGCTTATTTTAGTAATAGTAGTACATGCATTCTTGAATTACACAAAGAAGGGATATGAAATTTCTGTACTTGGAGAAAGTGAAAATACCGCTAAATATTCTGGAATGAGTGTAAAAAAGATAATACTATTAACAACTTTTATAAGTGGTGCATTAGTTGGACTTGCGGGTGTTATCCAAGCTTCTGCTGTTACAAATACACTTAGTACCCAATTGACTTCTAATGTAGGTAACACTGCAATAATAATATCTTGGCTTTCAGGGCTTAATTCTATATGGACTCTATTAGTTTCCGTAGCTTTTGCTGTTTTGATTCAGGGGGCATCTTATATACAAACAGCATTTCAAATACCTCAAGCTGCAGCAGATATCATACAAGCTATGATTTTGTTTTGTGTATTAGGATGTCAATTCTTCTTACAATATAAAGTTGTAATTGAAATTTCAACTAAATCCGAAAGTGAAGTAGATGTGACTAAGGGAGGTGAAACATATGGACATTAGTTTGTTTTTATCATCAGCGGTTATAGCAGGAACACCATTGCTTTTCGCCACACTTGGATGTATTTTGGGAGAAAAGGTTGGAAACTTAAATTTAGGAATTGAAGGCATGATGTTAATGGGTGCTATTGGCGGATTTATATTGGGTTACACAACAGGAAATGTGTTTTTAGCACTTTTATTTAGTATGTTACTTGGTGCTATTGGATCACTAATATACTCTATTCTTACAGTATCGCTTAGAGCAAGCCAAGTTGTTACAGGTCTTGCATTAACAATATTCGGGAGTGGATTTTCAAGTTTTATTGGAAAAGATTATGTTGGACAAGTATTATCAGATAATCTTAAAAATATTTTGGCACCTATAAAAATACCTTTAATAAGTGATATACCTGTTATAGGGTCAGCTTTATTTAATCAAAGCATGTTTGTGTACTTAGGATATATATGCGCTATATTAATTTATTTTTATCTTAATTTTACAAAGTATGGGCTGAATATGAAAATGATTGGAGAAAATCCTTATGCAGCAGATGCAGCTGGAATAAATGTTTCACTATATAAATATATTAATTTATTAATTGGTGGGGCTTTATGTGGACTTGGTGGAAGCTTTTTATCTTTAGTTTACATACCTTCATGGCAGGAAAATGTAACAGCAGGTAGAGGGTGGATTGCTGTAGCATTAGTAATTTTTATCGGATGGAGTCCTGTAAAAGCTATTTTTGGGGCTATTTTGTTTGGTGGATTAGATATACTAGGGCTAAGATTGCAAGGAACAGGAATAGAAGTAAACCAATATTTTATAACAATGCTTCCGTATGCAACTACAATAATAGTATTGGTCTTAGGCGGATTAAAGAAGAATAATTTAAATTCATCACCACAGGCTCTCGGAGAAGCATACTTTAGAGAAGACAGGTAAAAAATCAAGTTAGAATCTGATAACTAACAGTTAATAATAAATGAAGAAAAGCCTATATGGGCTTTTCTTTAAATATACATAATTAGAAGTTTCGTTTAGAGTTTAATCCAATTTGATCTGTATGAATTTATAGCTGTTGAATTATCAATGTTTTATGAGAGAGGTGCTTTAAATGTTTAAAGTAAGTATAAATGGAAAAGAATATGAGTCGCAAACGGATATGGCATTAATGGACTTTCTAAGAGATGTGCTTAAGATAACGTCAGTGAAAAACGGATGCAAAGAAGGTGCATGCGGAACGTGTACTGTTATTATTGATGGAAAGACAACACGTGCATGTATCCAAAAACTTTCTAGACTTGAAGGAAAAATGGTACAGACTATAGAGGGCTTTACAGAGAGAGAAAGGGATGTGTTTTCATATGCTTTTGCAGCTGCAGGAGCTGTACAATGTGGGTTTTGCATTCCGGGAATGGTTATTAGTGGTAAATGTTTAATAGACCAAAATTCGAATCCATCAAGAGAAGATATAAAGCAAGCAATCCGTACTAATATTTGCCGTTGTACGGGTTATGCAAAGATTGAGGATGGCATTCTTTTAGCAGCAAAAATGCTAAGAGAAAACTTAGAAATACCTGAATTAAAGCAAACTGGTAGGGTTGGAGAGAGAACATGTAGAGTGGATGCTCGTGATAAAACACTAGGAACAGCAAAGTATGTAGATGATTATACTTTTGATGATATGCTATATGGAAAGAATGTATTTAGTAAATATGCGCGTGCAAAAATATTATCTATTGATATAAATAAGGCTTTAACAATGTCAGGAGTTGTTGCCATATATACTGCAAATGATATTCCAGGTCAGAGATATATTGGCCACTTAGCACAAGATTGGCCAGGAATGATTGATGTGGGAGAAGAAACAAAGTGTTGTGGAGATACTCTTGCAATGGTTGTGGCGGAAACAAGAGAAGAGGCTATGGCTGCAGTAAAGGCTGTTGAAATAGAATATGAGGAATTAGAGCCTATTCGTAATCCGAAAGAGGCTGCAGTTGATGGTGCACACCAAGTCCATGGGGAAGGTTTTATGCAATTTGGAAAGTTTAGAATTCCAGAGAACAATGTATTTGATCATGAGGAAGTAAAACGAGGTAATGCAGAAACTGCACTTGCAAATTCTAAATTTATAGTAGAAGGCACTTTCTACGTTCCGCCAACTGAACATGCTTTCATGGAACCTGAAACTGCTATTGGGCTGCCTGATGGAGATGGAGTAATGGTTATTACAGGAGCTCAAGGTATATATGATGAATATCATGAGATTAGTAGTTATCTGGGAATTCCAATGGAAAAGGTTAGAATACAAAGTGCAGTTGTTGGAGGTGGATTTGGAGGCAAGGAAGATATGAGCGTGCAGCATCAAGCAGCTCTTTGTGCATATCTAACCAAACGACCAGTAAAAGTATTTTTTAGTCGTCAAGAAAGCATTAATTATCATCCTAAACGCCATGCCATGGAGATTTATTGCAAAATAGGATGCGATGAAAATGGTATATTACAAGGGATGAAAGCTAGGCTTACTTCTGATACTGGTGCCTATGCTTCCTTAGGAGGGCCTGTTCTCCAAAGAGCTTGTACGCATGCTGGAGGTCCTTATAATTATCAAAATGTAGATATTGAAGGAAACGCTTATTACACAAATAATCCACCAGCTGGTGCATTTCGTGGCTTCGGAGTAACACAATCCTGTGCTGTTGTGGAACCTCTGATAAATAAATTGGCTGAAAAAGTCGGTATTTCAGGATGGGAAATTCGTTACCGTAATGCCATAAGAACTGGTCAATCACTACCAAATGGACAACTTGCAGATGAGGGGACCGCCATGGTAGAAACTTTAGAAGCAGTTAAAGGAGAATTCGAAAAATATGAATCAGATCCTAATTACTATGTGGGCATAGCATCTGCAATGAAAAATGCTGGTGTTGGTGTAGGGGTTCAAGATATAGGGCGTTGTAATTTAAAGATAGTAAAAGGAAAAGTTCATGCTAGGTCCTCTGCTGGTGCAATAGGTCAAGGAATACAAACTGTACTGCTTCAGATAATTTGTGAAACAACTGGGTTAACACCAGATAAGATAATTGTTGAGCATCCAGATACTAAATATACACCTGACTCAGGAACAACGACAGCATCTCGCCAAACAACATTTGCTGGGGAGGCAGCACGTCAATCATCATTAAAATTAAAAGTTGATTTAGATAATGGACATACATTGGAAGAATTAGAAGGAAAAGAGTATATCGGAGAATTTGAATTTAAGACAGATCCAATTGGTTCGTCAAAACCAAATCCAGTGAGTCATATTGCGTATGGATATGCAACACAATTAGTTGTTATTGATAAGGATGGTAAATTAGTAAAAGTTGTTGCGGCTCATGATATTGGCAGGATAATTAACCCTCTTTCTGCTACAGGTCAAGTAGAGGGTGGTGTAGCAATGGGACTTGGATATGGGTTAACAGAAGATTTTCCACTGAAAGATGGTATTCCACAAGCAAAGCTTGGTACTTTAGGAGTTTTCAGAGCAAATCAAATGCCGAACGTTGAAGTGCACTTAATAGAAAAGAATAATCCTGACAGTGTTGCCTTTGGCGCTAAAGGAATTGGTGAGATAGTATGCGTGATGGGCGCGCCAGCATGTCAAAATGCATATTACAAAAGAGATGGTATATTCAGATATAGTTATCCTTTGGAAAATACTTATTACCGTAAACCAAAACTTGCTGCTTCAAAAGTGAAATAAGAATTTACTTTGAAAGATATATTATGAAGCAAAGTTAAATTGAAGGCTTTGCTTCATAAGCTACTGAGGTTAATCTATGAAGATTTTTGAATATAATAATGGAGAAATAAGGGAACAAAGATTATTAATAGACGCATTAAAAATAGAAATTAATAAGAAGAATATAATTTCATTTGTTGGAGGAGGAGGTAAAACTAGTTCAATATATAAATTAGGTGAAGAATTAAAAGAGTTAGGTAAGAAAGTTATTATAACTACAACTACTCGTATGTTTATGCCCGAGAGTAATACGGTTATTACAGGAAAAAAAGAGGACATTATTAAATTATTAAATGATAAAAATATGATTACAGTTGGGTTGTTATGTGATGAAAAGAATGAAAAATTTGATTATAACAAATTGAAAGATGGGAGTAGTCTAGAGAGTTGTGAAGAACATATTCCACGAAAAATAAGTGGAGTATCAAAAGAAATAGCTGAGAGTTTTATAGAAATAGCTGATTTCGTACTAGTGGAGGCTGATGGAGCAAAAGGATTATCATTAAAGGTTCCAGCTGAGCATGAGCCTGTAATTTTAACAAAAAGTAATTTAGTTATAGGAGTATGTGGCATTGATGCAGTAGGAAAGAAAATTAAAGAAATATGCCATAGGTCAAATTTAGTTTCAAGATTTTTGAATACAGATGAAGAACATATCATTAATGCTTGGGATGTTGCGAAAATATTAGCAAGTACTAAAGGTCAAAGGAAAGATGTAAGATGTCCTTACAAAGTTATTATAAATAAAGCAGATACAATAATGGAGTTGGAGAATGCCAAGAAAATATCTAAGGAATTATCTGATTTAGGAATAAATGAAACAATAATAACAACATTTAAAGATAAATTATAATATAAAGTCAATAATTACTTTAGGCATATTGAAAAATAACAAGTCATCATTGGAGAGTATTTTATATGTCTTAAATGAGAAGGTGGAGTAATAATGATTGTATTAATAAAAGGTGCTGGAGATATAGCAACAGGGGTAGCTCATAGATTGAAAAGATGTGGATTAGACATAGTTATGACAGAGATTTCAGAACCTACTACAGTCAGAAGAACAGTAGCATTTTCACAAGCCGTATATGATAATACTGTAGAAGTTGAAGGGATAAAAGCAATCCTTGTCTCTAAAATGGAAGAAACCAACAAGGTTATTAGGGAAGGGAATATTCCTGTATTAGTAGATGAAAAAGCAAAAATTATAAAGGATCTTAATCCAGATGTAGTAGTGGATGCTATAATTGCGAAAGAAAATTTAGGAACAAGGATTAATGATGCTCCGATTGTTATTGCCCTCGGACCAGGATTTACAGCTGGTTTTGATTGTCACTGTGTTGTTGAGACTCAAAGAGGTCATTATTTAGGAAAGGCAATATATAGCGGAAGTGCTATTCCTAATACTGGTGTACCAGGAGATATTGGAGGATATACTAGTGAAAGAATAATTAGAGCTATAAGTGATGGAAAGATATTTCCGGTATATAAAATAGGAGACTATGTGGAAAAAGGTGATATTGTAGCTTATGTAAATAGAATTCCAATATTTGCGGAAATAAGCGGGATAGTTCGTGGAATGCTTCAAAAGGATGTTAATGTATTTAAAGGAATGAAAAGTGGAGATATTGACCCTAGGTGTGAAAAAAATCATTGTTTTACAATTTCAGATAAAGCCAGATCTATTGGGGGAGGCGTACTGGAAGCAATTTTATATTTAAAATCTGCATTATAAATAATATGGAATCTAAGTTTAAGCGATAATCAATCGAAAGGCAGTTTATTCGTTGTTTTGCTTGCTATATTCTTTCAACATAGAATTTGTTTATCTATGAATAATAAAAAAGACAATACTAAATTATCATAAATGATTAAGGAGAATGCTAAATGAATAAGGTTATTGATGCAAAAGGAAAAGAATGCCCGATGCCAGTAATAATGGCAAAAAAGGAGATAGATGATGGAAACAATAGTTTTGTAGTTGAGGTAGACAACGATATTGCTGTGCAAAATCTTAAGAAATTAGCTAATAATCAAGGTTTTGCAGTATCAGTTGAAGAAGAGAATTCTTTATTTAAAGTATATTTCTCAAAAGATTTAGATAAGTTGAGTGAAGTTGAAGTGTTTAATGAAACATCTGACAAATTAGAAGAAAATAAAACGGAAATAGGCAACTGGTCAGTATTTATTGGAAAAGAAATTATTGGAGCAGGTAATGAAGAGCTTGGAAAGTCTCTAATAAAAATGTATCTTTATACAATTTCAGAGTCTGATAATTTACCAAAATCAATCTTGTTTATGAATGATGGTGTAAAGGTACCAACATTAAATCATCAAGCAGCAGAGCACTTAAGAGATTTAGAAACTAAAGGTGTTGAAATACTAGTTTGTGGCGCATGCCTGAACTTTTACGGGCTTGAAGAAAAGTTAAAGGTAGGAAAAGTAAGTAACATGTATTACATAACAAACTGCATGAAAGAGGCATCAAAGGTTATTACGCTTTAAAGGAATTAAAATATATAAAGACAACTAATTTTATAAACATTTATAGTTAACTCTTAATTGTCAACTAATTAAGAAGGGGGAGATTTATTTGCCTGGAAATGTAAAACTTACTAGTTTAACTAGAACTTCAGGATGTGCTGCAAAAATAGGACCTGGTGTACTTCATAATGTCTTAAATAGTTTACCTAAGTTTGAAAATCCCAATTTGATTGTTGGATTTGATACTAATGACGATGCTTGTGTATATAAAATTAATGATAATACAGTAGCAATTCAAACAGTAGACTTTTTTCCACCAATGGTTGATGATCCATATATATTTGGTCAAATTGCAGCTGCTAATGCCCTTAGTGATATTTATGCAATGGGTGGAAATCCTGCAACGGCTATGAATTTACTTTGCTTTCCTTCTTGTTTAGATATATCAATCATGCATGATATACTTGCTGGTGGATATGACAAAGTTAAAGAGGCTGGTGCAGTAATTGCTGGTGGTCATACAATAGCGGACCCAACTCCTAAATATGGTCTTTGCGTAAGTGGATTTGCACATCCAAGTGATATTCTTTCAAATAGTAATGCTAAAACTGGAGATATGCTTGTGCTTACAAAACCCTTAGGTATTGGAATAATGAATACTGCTGCCAAAGCAGAATTATTGAATGAAAGTAAGATTAAAGAAGTTACATGGATAATGTCTACATTAAATAAGTATGCTAAAGAATGTACTTCTAAACTTGATATACATTCATGTACTGATGTAACTGGCTTTAGTTTAATCGGTCATAGTTATGAAATGGCAAGTGGCAGCAACAAAACAATAGAGATTTTTAGTCAGTCTGTACCTATTATAGATGGAGCGTTAGATTATGCCAAAATGGGAATTATACCTGAAGGGATGTACAATAATCTTGATTATTTAAAAGATAAATTCACTTTAGCTTCAAAAGTTACACAGGAGCTGCAAGATGTGTTGATAGATCCACAAACATCAGGTGGATTGCTACTCTCAATTCCAGAAAAAAATGTTAAAGAATTTTTATCAAGAATTGAAGAGTTTACGCCATATGCGAGAGTTATTGGCCAAGTAATTGATAAAGGCGATAAATCTATAGTGATTAAGTAGGTGCTTCATTTAAAGGAAAAGTATTTATTTAGAAGTTATATAAAATAAATGGAGGCGATTATGGAATTACAAAAGAAATTACCTGAAATATTTGAAGAATTTGCTGAAGGAAGGAGAAATGCCTTTATTAAAGCTAAGGAGCTTAAGGATAAGGATGTACCACTAATAGGTGTGTTTTGTACTTACTTTCCACAAGAAATAGCATTAGCTATGGGGGCCGCTACTGTTTCATTATGTGCAACATCAGATGAAACTATTGCCGATGCTGAACAAGATCTCCCACGTAATTTATGTCCTTTAATTAAATCAAGCTATGGTTTTGCTAAAACCGATAAATGTCCATTCTTTTTCTTTTCAGATTTGATTGTTGGTGAGACAACTTGTGATGGGAAAAAGAAAATGTATGAATATCTTTCAGATTTTAAACCAGTACATGTTATGGAGCTTCCAAATTCTCAAAGTGAATCAGGACTTCAATTGTGGAGGCATGAAATTATAAAATTAAAGTCGAATTTAGAAGAAATGTTTGATGTGGAAATAAGTGAAGATGATGTAAGAAAAGCTATCAGGATAAAAAATAACGAACGTAAAGCCTTAAAGAAGTTTTATGAATTAGGTAAAAAAGAACCGGTTGCAATGCTTGGTCAAGATATATTTAAGGTTATAAATGGGACAACTTTTAGTTTTGATAAAGAACAAATTCCAAAACAAATGGATGAATTAATTGAAAAGATTAAATCTGAATATGAAATGGAAAGAAAATATGAATCTAGACCGCGTATATTAATTACTGGTTGTCCTATTGGTGGTGCAGCAGAAAAAGTTATTAAAGCGATTGAAGATAATGGAGCGTACGTAGTTGCTTTTGAAAATTGCAGTGTTGCGAAAGCAGTTGATGAGTTAGTAGATGAAGAAAATGCTGATGTTTACGATGCTCTTTCACATAAATATTTATCAATTGGTTGTTCTTGTATGAGTCCTAATCCTAATAGAATTAAACTTCTTAATAAAATGATTGATGATTATAAAATAGATGCTGTAATTGATATAATATTAACAGCTTGTCATACGTATAGTGTAGAAACTTTATCAATTAAGAGATTTGTAAACAATGAAAAAAATATACCATATATGAGTGTTGAAACAGATTTTTCTATTAATGATATAGGCCAATTAAATACAAGAATGGCGGCGTTTATAGAGATGCTTTAAGCATAGCTAAGAATATAAGGTGGTAGATTATGGGTAAATATACTTTAGGAATTGATTCTGGTTCCACAACTACAAAAGGTGTATTATTTGATGGCAAAACAATTGTTAAGACTATGATTATAAAGACATCTGCAAAACCAAAAGATAGCATTCGTAAAGTCTATGATGAACTCTATTCTAAGAATGTGAAATATACTATAACTACCGGGTATGGTAGAGGTTTATTAGAGGAAGCAGATAAAACCATCACTGAAATAACTTGTCATGCGCAAGGTGCAGTATTTCTTAATCCTACTATTAGAGGAGTTATAGATATAGGAGGGCAGGACTCTAAAGTTATTTTATTAGATAACTCATTAAATGTTGTGGATTTTTTAATGAATGATAAATGTGCTGCTGGGACGGGGAGATTTGTTGACGTTATGATGAGAATTTTAGAAGAAGATATGAAGAATATCGATGATTTTGTAAGAGATAGAAATCCAGTAAGTATATCTAGCATGTGTACTGTTTTTGCTGAAAGTGAAATTATTAGTCTTCTTGCAAAAGATATTCATAGAGGTGATATTGCCCTTGGAATAATTCATTCAATTTCCAAAAGAACAGCTAACTTTGCACAAAAATTAAATTTGCAAGGAGACATATTTTTTAGCGGAGGATTAGCATTATCGGAAACATTTAGAACAACTCTTGAAAGTTATCTTAACAAAAAAGTGATAACTAATGAGTTGTGTCAATATGCAGGTGCAATTGGAGCGGCTGCAATTGGATATAAAAAAATTAAATGAAGTAATGAAAGGAAAGTTATGCAAAAAAATCACAGGTATAAATGAGAATGGAAGTTATGAAGATAAATTTAATTTTACTAGCTGCAGGAAATAGTAGTAGATTTCAAGGAAATAAATTATTAGCTATAGTAAGCAATAAGCCTATGTACATGAATGTGGTAGAAAAAGTATTAGGAATAAATTTTAATAAGATAATTTTAGTTACCCAATATGAAGAAATAGTGCAAGATTTATTGAAGCAAAAAATTGAAGTTGTTATGAATAAGAATAGTAAACTTGGAATATCTCATTCTATAAGACTTGGAATTGAAGAAGATATGGAAGCTGATGCTTATATGTTTATGGTATGTGATCAGCCGTTTATATCATTGCGGAGTATTGAAATATTAATTAATAGATTTATAAAAAGTAATAAGGGAATGGCCTGTTTAGAATATGAGGATAACCTCGGAAATCCAACTATATTCTCTAAGAAATATAAAAATGAGCTACTAAGTTTAAATGGAGATGTTGGAGGTAAGTCCATTATGAAAAAACACCTTGATGATTTAGAGCGGGTTAGAATAATGAATGAAATTGAATTGAAAGATATCGATACTAGAGAAGAATTAAAGAATTTTTTATAAGGATAAAAATATTAATAAAAGTATGCGTTCAGTGTAAGTTGAACTTTTGTGGATATTTAACGCAATTAACTAAGCATAATAAATAAAGATATGAGGTGATCTAATATGAAAAAAATTTTTTATGGTAATTTAGTCAATGTACTACATGAAAGAGGCGGAATCAATGTAGTTACTATAATTAACGGGATTTACAATGGGAAAGATATTGTGGGTCAGAAGCTTCTTAAAAGTGAGAATGACATTATTATAGAGGATGAGAGTTTAAAAGATTTTTGGAATTTTGTGTTGAAAACATTAGATTTTACTAAAGGAACTTGTGTAGTCAAATTAGAAAACAATATAGAATTGTTTATAGAGTATGTTGTAGGTAAACCTCATTTAGTTATTTGCGGTGGTGGACATATTGCATTACCTTTATGCAATATTGCTAAGATGCTAGATTTTAATGTGACTATTATAGATGATAGGATTGAATTTGCGAATAATGAAAGATTTCCAATAGCAGATAAAGTCTTTTGTAATGATTTCAATGAAGCAATAGAAGAAATAAAGCCTAATAAAAGTACTTACTTTGTGATTATTACTAGAGGACATAAAGATGATAGAAAATGTTTGGAAAAGATATTACAAAATGATTTCTTTTATGTTGGTATGATCGGAAGTAAAAGTAAAGTTGCTTTTGTTATCAATAATATGTTAGAAAGTGGATATACAAAGGAACAAATAGACAAAGTTCATACCCCAATTGGACTTAGTTTAGGAGGACAAACTCCGGCTGAAATAGCTGTAAGTATAGCTGGAGAAATAATTTTAGAGAAGAATAAAAAAGAAAGCAGCAATATAGAGGATAATATTTTAAATGAAATACTCAATAGAAAAGAATCTATGGTTCTTACGACAATAATTGAAAAACATGGGTCGTCTCCAAGAGGGGTTGGAGCTAAGATGCTTGTATATGAGAATGGAGAATTCATAGGGACCGTAGGTGGAGGAAGCGTAGAAAATGCAGTGTATGAACAAGCGTTAGATTTAGTTAAATGTAAAAAGTCATTAGTAGAGAAATATGATTTATCAAATTCAGCTGCTTCAAAACTTGGTATGGCTTGTGGAGGAACAATAAAAGTTTTATTTGAGTTTATTGATATATAAAATACTTATTTATAATACAAAACTAAAGAAAGTGAATTAGATTTATTATATATAAGAAATGTGATTGGAGAGGAGGAGCATAGCAATGAAGATGATAAAAACTATAGAGGCTGTTGGGCATGTTTTATGTCATGATATTACTAGGATAATAAAAGATGTAACTAAAGATATTGCTTTTAAAAAAGGGCATATCATTAGGGAAGAAGATGTACCAATATTGCTTTCACTAGGTAAGGATAATATTTATATATGGGAAAAAAGTGAAGATATGCTTCATGAAAATGAAGCAGCAGATATTTTATTCAACATCTGTAAAGGAAAGAACATAAGTGGAAGTGATGTTAGGGAAGGAAAAGTTGATCTTATAGCAGACGTTGATGGACTTCTACGGGTTGATGTGGATAGATTAAATATGGTTAATTCATTAGGCGAAATGATGATAGCCACACGTCATAATAATTTTTCGGTTAAAAAAGGAGATAAATTAGCTGGAACTAGAATTATTCCATTAATTATAGAAAAAGAAAAGATGGATGAAGCTATAAAAATAGGAAGAAATGAGCCGCTGCTCAATATTATAAAGTTTAAGCGTAAGAAAGTTGGAATTGTTACAACAGGGAATGAAGTGCATTATGGACGAATTAAGGATTCTTTTGGGCCTGTTATAATAGAAAAATTATCAGAATATGATGTTGAGATTTTAGGACAAGAGATTGTCAATGATGATCTTCGAAATATTGGTAAAGCCATAAACAAATTTATAGAAAAAGGTGCAGATATAATAGTTTGTACAGGAGGTATGAGCGTGGATCCTGATGATCTAACACCAAGTGCAATAAAAAATACAGGAGCTGAAATTATATCATATGGAGCACCTGTGTTGCCAGGAGCAATGTTCCTTCTATCATATTATAAAGATACTATTCCTATAGTTGGACTGCCAGGATGTGTGATGTATTCTAAGCGAACTATCTTTGATTTAGTACTACCAAGAATAATGGCAGATATAAAGTTAAGTAGTAAGGATTTAGCTTTAATGGGTCATGGCGGTTTGTGCTTATCATGTGATATATGTACTTATCCTAATTGTGGATTCGGAAAGGGAATGTAAAAAAGGAGGAGAATACTAATGAATTTAACTCACTTTGATAATAAGGGAAATGCAATAATGGTAGATGTAACAAATAAGGAAGTGACAGAAAGAACAGCTATTGCGAAAGGAAGAATCAAAGTAAATAAAGATGTATTTGAAGCAATAAAAAATGGGACATCTAAAAAAGGAGATGTTTTAGGTGTTGCAAGAGTTGCGGGAATAATGGCAGCTAAAAGAACATCAGAGTTAATACCAATGTGTCACGTTCTAATGATTACAAAAAGTAGTATTGATTTTGAAATTTTTGAAGAAAGATTCGAAGTTGAAGCTACATGTACTGTTAAGGTAAGTGGCAAAACAGGAGTTGAAATGGAAGCATTAACAGGAGTATCTGTAGCACTTCTTACTATATATGATATGTGTAAGGCCATGGATAAGAGTATGGAAATAAATCAAGTTTATTTACATAAAAAAACAGGAGGGAAAAGTGGAGATATAGAAAACAATAGATAGATAAAATTTTAAAGATAATTAAGTATATGGTCAATTTAAGTATATAAGGAGGTATACTGATTTTGTTAGATTTATATGGACGTAATATAGATTATCTTAGGATATCTATAACTGATAAATGCAATTTTAGGTGTAAATATTGTACGCCAGAAGAAAGAGTTGACACTTTGATGAATAATGAGATTTTAACTTTTGATGAAATTATTAAAATCTGCAAAAGTGCCTCCGAATTAGGAATTGAAAAGATTAAAGTAACTGGTGGAGAACCGTTACTTAGAGATGATGTTACAGATTTAATAAAATCAATAAAGGAGCTACCGCTTGTAAAAAATGTTACATTAACTACAAATGGAGTATTTCTTTACGATAAAATTCATGAATTAAAAAGTTCAGGAATTGATAGTATAAATGTTAGTCTAGACACGTTAATAAAAGACAGATTCAACGATATAACTAGAAGAGATAAATTTGATGAAGTGATTAGAGGTATAAAAGAGGCTATAAAAGTAGGAATAAAAATAAAAATAAATAGTGTTCCAATTAAGAATTTTAATTTTGATGAAATAGCAAATATTGCAGCGATAAGTAAAGATAAAAATATAGATGTTAGATTCATTGAAATGATGCCTATTGGATTAGGAGAATCTTTTAAAGGAATATCAAGCAGAGAAATATTAGATATACTTGAGAGGAAGTATGGAAAATTCCATGAATTAAAAGGTGATAATGGAAATGGACCAGCGTTATATTATAAGAATGAACAATTTAAGGGGCATATAGGATTTATAAGTGCGGTAAGTAGCGAGTTTTGTGAAAAGTGTAATAGAATTAGAATTACCGCTGATGGTTTCTTGAAGCCATGCTTATGCTATGGTACTGGAATTGATCTAAAAAGTTTAATCAAAAATGGAATTAATGAAAAAGAATTAATAGATGCAATAAGAAAAGGCATATTAAGTAAACCAGAAAAGCATGAGTTTAACAAAGAAAAGAAATCTAGTAACATTGAAATAAAGAAAATGTCGCAGATTGGAGGATAGTTATGGGGAAAGTAGTAGCTGTATGTATTAGTGAAAAACGTGGCACACAAAAGAAGAATATTCAAGAGGGAAATTTTATAGAAAACTTTGGAATAGAAAGTGATGCTCATGCTGGAAATTGGCATCGGCAAGTAAGCTTATTGTCTTATGAAAAAATAGAAGAATTTAATAATAAGGGGGCCAATGTAATAGATGGGGCCTTTGGTGAAAATCTTGTAGTAGAAGGAATTGAATTTATTAAGCTGCCTATTGGATCAATATTAAGATGCAACGATGTTGTTTTAGAAATTACTCAAATAGGGAAAGAGTGTCACAATCACTGCGAGATTTATAAGAAAATGGGAGACTGTATTATGCCTAGAAATGGTGTGTTTGCAAAAGTTATTGTTGGAGGAAAAATAAGATGTGGAGATGAGATGAAGGTTGTATAGAGTAGGAATAATAACTTCAAGTGACAAAGGATATACTGGTCAGAGAGAAGATAAAAGTGGAAAAGCCACTGCAGAAATAATAAAGAAATAAGGATATAGGATTAAAGTTTATAAAATCCTTACAGATGAACAAAAAAGTTTTACGCGATGAAATACAAAACTTATGTGATAATAATATTGTTGATTTGACTATAACAAAATAGTTGAGTATGGGCTAATCATATGTATTAAGAGTGTATATATTAAACGCATAGCATAATATGAGTTTAATTGTAAATAAGAGATAAAACTTAAGGAAAATGTAAGATCATTCTTAAATTTTCTTTTAAGGTTTTAAATAAATAAATTATTAAATTAATTTGATGTGGAGGAATTAAAAATGTTAGAAGTAACAAATACAAAAAAGGCACCAGCAGCAATTGGGCCATATTCTCAGGCAATAGGATTTGGAAATATATTATTTACATCAGGACAAATACCGTTAGATCCATCAACTGGTGAGGTTGTAGGAAGTAATATAGAAGAGCAGGCAACTCAAGTAATGAAAAATATATCAGCTATATTAGAAGCTAATGATATTAATTTTGAAAATGTAATTAAGACTACTTGCTTTATTGCAAATATGAGTGATTTTGCTAGCTTTAATGAAGTATATGCTAAGTATTTTGTTAGTAATCCAGCACGTTCATGCGTTGCCGTAAAGGAGCTTCCTAAAGGAGTATTATGCGAGGTTGAAGTAATAGCTTTCAAAGATGTATAGTTTATAGATGAAATGCTAAAATAATATTATTGTAAATAAAATAGACTATCTCAAAGATATCCTCGTGATAAGGAAGTTCTTTGAAATAGTCTATTTTTTAAGCTTTCTTAATTTCAGATACTAATTCATCCATAAGCTCTTTCACTGTTGTGATTTTTGTTATTCTGCTTGCATTTTCACCACAGAATATGAGACCTTCATCAAGGTTACCCTTTACTGCATTTATTAAAGCTTTGCTTATACAATAAGGTGTATTAGCAGGGTTGCAAGGTGTTAAACAATTATAACAATGAGTTATTTTCTCTCTCTCAGAGCTAGTTTTCTTTACAAATGTATTCTTCATAGCTCTACCTGGCATTCCAACGGGACTTTTTACTATTTGAATATCATCTTTGTTACAATTAACATAGGCATTTTTAAACTCATCCGAAGCATCACATTCTTCAGTTGCTACAAATCTCGTTGCCATTTGAACGCCGCTAGCACCTAATTTTAAATATTTAGCAATATCATATCCATCAAAAACACCGCCAGCAACTACTACTGGGATTTCTTTATTATACTTTTCAGCGTACTTCTTTGTTTCATTTATTATATCTACAACAGATTTATCAAAATCTAAATTTTCATCTTCTAACTCTTCAACTTTAAAGCCCAAATGACCGCCGGCTTTTGGTCCCTCAATTACAACAAGATCTGGAGCTACATTATCGTGCTTATCCCAAAGTTTCAAAATTACTTTTGCTGCTTTTAAAGAAGAAACTATTGGTGCAATCTTTACAGAGGAATTCTTTACTATTTTAGGTAACATAGTAGGAAGTCCTGCACCAGAGATTATTAAATCAACTCCAGCTTCTATTGCAGTTTTTATATGATCTTCATAATTATTAGTTGCTACCATAGCATTAATACCTATAATGCCATTTACTGCTTTAGCTTTAGCAATAGTAATATGTTTTTTTAAAGCCCTTAAATTCGCCTCTAAAGGGTTCTTTTCAAAGTCATCTTCATTATAACCAAGTTGTGCAGCAGAGATGATTCCAATTCCACCAGCATTAGCAACAGCAGCAGCTAAATTAGAAGATGAAACACCAATTCCCATACCCCCTTGAATAATAGGAATAGGAGCAACTAAATTTCCAATTTTAAGAGAATTAAAATTCATTTTACATATATCCTTTCACGAAAAATTCGACAATAAAATATTTTGACTATCAAAGTATTATATTTTATTATAAAATAATATGAGTAGTTAAACAAGAAGTATTTAAAAAAACTACTATTTAGTTAAGTTTGTTTGGTGCATTGGGGTGTTAAGATTATTATAATAATTTATTGATTTGAATGATTACTAAAAATTAAAATAATAAAATTGTTGACATAAATGATAAACACATGATACAATACTTAATGTCTTAGGGGTATGGCTCAACGGTAGAGTAGTGGTCTCCAAAACCATTGGTTGTGGGTTCAAATCCTACTGCCCCTGCCACAAAGGTCGTAGTACGTTGTACTACGGCTTTTTTATGTACAAAAATGTATGGCTTATAAAAAAATATATTTTAGAGTTACAGAAATGCATCTGATTGGTTTGTATATCTGTGTAAATAATTAGCTAAAAATAAGTAAAAAGAGAATAATTTAGTATAAAATGTAGAAAATAACTTGACCTTTCCCAAAAAAAGTATATAATTTTATTAATATAATGAACTATATGTAAACATAAATAATTATGTATTTATAAAAACTATTTTGTGTCTTGTGAATGAACTATTATAAAATACATTCAATATTTGAATATTGAAGACATATTATGGTAATAATCCATTGTGAGGTGGAATACGATATGAATAAATTAGTTTTGCTAAATGAAGTTAGAAAAAAAGGAATAGAGAATAAAAATAGATTGGCAAAATCAACTAATAATAGTATTAATGAAAAAGAAAGCAATAAGTCCTATATATCTTTTAGAGAGAAGTTTAATTGCTTCAAAGAAGATGATCAAGCTAATAACTCGAAAATAAGATATAATGAGGAATTCGATAAGAATGGTGGTATAAAGAACCTAAATAAAATTATTGAGAGAATTTTTTTGTTAAATAATACAACAATAATTGAGCTTGTAAATTCATTATATAATGACGATTTAAATATGGATGCGAGAATGAAATATAATAAGACTAAAAAAAATATAGATATAAATGAAGATATTAAGTTAGAAGATTCAAATTATGATTTGAAGATACTAGCAGAAGATGAGTATAGGAAGTTTGAATACAGGGTACAGTTTCACGTTAACGATGCTGAAAATATAGCAATAACGATAACTAAGGTAAATTTATCGAATAATCACAATGTAATAAGCCTTAATGCAAAAAAGAGGAAAAGTGTAAATAAAAGTGAATATGCTTTGAAGCATAAGTATTCTAAATCCATGATAATATTGAATTCCAATATTGAAGTTCCTGATGTGTATCCAATTAAATCAGAAGCTAAGGAAAAAAATCTAGATTATACAATTAATATAATCAAAGGATGGAAATATGATTTTAAGCAATTAAGCGAAAAAAATATGTATTTACTATTTCCATTAAAAGCATTAGATATTAGAAAAAGATTATTAAATATGAAAGAAGACTTAATGTCAAAGGATTTAATTAAAGATGAAGTGTATAGATTCTTTAAGGATATGAATAAGTATTTACAAAGAGGCAAGGCTGATAATTTAATTACAGATAAAGATATTATTGAATTTAATTCAATAACAATTGATTTGCTAAATTCTTTTATTAAAGATAAGAGTGATATATTTACTGATATAAAAAGAGATATAGAAACAACATTTAAAGAGATAGTTGTATAGAATAAATTGAATTTAGTAGTGCAATAGTAAAATCGATAAATTTATATTGAGTAGAGATTTCCATTTTAATATTTAATAGAGGATAAATATTGAAAAATGTCCTTATATTAATGAGAATAATAAATAATCGTAAGGTTAAAATATTATTATCGGTAGATAAAATTTTTAGAGTTTTGTTTACTGATTCTATCAATTAGCCGAGGAGGGGATCGTTATGTCAAACAACAATAATAGGACATTAGTTCCAGAAGCAAGACGTGGCTTGGAAAAATTCAAGGACGAAGTAGCTCAAGAACTAGGAATACCATTTAAAGAATACAATGGTAACTTGAGTTCTAGACAATGTGGTTCAGTAGGCGGAGAAATGGTAAAAAGAATGGTAGAAGAATATGAACATAGAATCTAATGAAATTTTATAATTTAATATTGATTCTATGTATGTTAGGATAATCTAATCATATTCTAAAAAATGGGAGATGTATTATACAAAGGTATAATACATCTCCTGTTTTTTGAGCAAATATTATATAGAGGTTTGAATTATAAACGTGCATAATAATCATTTTGGACTGTTCGCAAATTTCGTGGTAAAATTAGAACAAAAGTTCGTTATATAAAAAAGTTTAGGTGTGATAGTATGAGAAAAATTAAAATTTTACATATAGCAGATATACATTTTGATACTCCTTTTAGTGGAATGACACCAAAGCTAGCACTAAAGAGTAAAGAAGAATTAAAACAAGTTTTTGAGAACATAATGCTAATAACTTTAAATGGAGAAATAGATATTTTACTAATAGCAGGAGATGTATTTGATAATTTATCTGTAAAGAAAACTACACTTCATTTTATAAAAAGCTGTTTTGAAAATATTAGCAAGGTAAAAGTTTTTATAAGTCCTGGAAATCATGATCCTTTTAATGAAAAATCTTTCTATAGCATTGTAGATTGGCCAAGTAATGTTCATATTTTTAAAGGAAGTGTTGAAAAAGTAATATTAGAGGATTTAAAGACTGTTGTTTGGGGAGCTGGGTTTAATACCACACATGTCAGTAAATCCTTGTTAAAAGATGTTGAAAGAATCAACGGATATAACAACATAATGGTTATACATGGAGAAGTTTCTAGTGTAAAGGAAGGAAATAATTACAATCCAATTATGGAAGAAGATATAATTAAAAGCGATTTGGATTATATAGCACTAGGACATAGACATAAGTTTTCGGAAGTTAAGAAGATAGGTAATACATATTACAGTTATAGCGGATGCCCTCAAGGAAGGGGGTTTGATGAGCTTGAAGATAAAGGAATAGTATTATTAGAGATTAAGAATAGATTTGTAGAAAGCCGGTTTATTAGAACATCAGTAAGAAATTACTATGAGAAGGGAATAAATATTGACGGGTGCTTTGGATATAACGAAGTAAAAAATAGAATTATATCAGAAATACCTAAGGATGATAGAAAGAATAATTTTTATAAGATTATTTTAAAAGGGCAAATATCTGATGAATTTTCATTAAGTGAAGAGTTTCTAGAAGAACTACTTAAAGATGAATTCTATTTTGTGAAGATTATTGACAAAAGTGAAATTAAGTTAGATATAACCGAATTGATAAAAGGGTACTCATTAAAAAGCATATTTGCAAAAAAAATATATGAAGAGCTACAGAATGTTACAACGGAGGAAGATAGAGAAATTATTTCTTTGGCTTTAAAGATAGGAATTCAAAGCATCTCAGGTGAAGAGGTAAGAATTAATGAGATGTAAATTGATTAAAGAGATATTTATAAATTATAGAATTAATATATTCGAAAATAGTATTGGAAGAAATTGTATTCGAGTGAATTTTATGAAAGAGGTGAAAGCTTTTGATAGTTAAAAAAATAAATATAAAAGCTTTTGCAGGGATTAAAGATAAAAGCCTAGATTTAAGCAGAGGATTCAATTTAATTTATGGAAAAAACGAAAAGGGAAAAAGTTCAATTGAGAATTTTATCAAGATATGGCTGTATGGGATTGAAAATTCTAGAAGTAAACTAAACGATAGAAAAAGATACATGCCTCTATCTGGAGAGAATATTTCTGGAGAATTAATAATAGAACATGAAGGAAAAAGCTACATTATAAAAAGAAGATTTGGTATAACCAAAAAAGAAGATGAATGCGAAATCTTAGATGAAATAACGGGAGAGAGCTTACAAATAGAATATAAAAATGAGCCGGGAAGGTATTTCTTCGATATAAATTTATCTACTTTTATAAAGACGTTATTTATAGGACAATTAGGAGTAGTTATATCAAAAGATAAAGAAGAAGAAATAATGGAGAAGCTAACCAATGTTTACAATGTTGGAGATGAAAATACTTCTGTAAAAAAAGTAATTGAGAAATTAGAAAAGAAGAAGAAGCAATTGCTAGGAATAAGAAAAGGTGGAGAGATTGATTTATTAAAAGAGAAAAATAATTCACTAAAAACAGAGTTATGGGAAGCATATAAATTAGCTGAAGAAAACGTGCAAAATGAGGAAAACTTATTAAGGAAGAAAGATGTTAAAAGCAACATAAAAGAACAAATTCAAAAGCTAGATTTATATAAAAAGTACATTAAGAAGATAAAACTTCAAAAAGACTACAAAGAAATAAGTAGCTATTTAGTTAAAGGGGAGCAGCTTAAAAGAAAACAGGATGCAATAATCGAAGAACTTAAAAAGGGTGAGGAATATATAACGGCTGAATATTTGGATGAAATTAATGAAAGGTGTGCTAGATATCTAAGTTTATTAGACGTAAAACAAGAAAAGTTAAATAAACTTTATAAATCAGAAGAAGAATTAAGAGTAAAAAACGAAAAAATGATAAATTATAAAGTTTTTTCTTCGATGGGAAGTAATATAAAAGAAAAAATATATACATTAAAAGTTGACCATAGGAATTTAGAAGAAAAACTTAATGATATAATAAATATAAAAAATTCAATAGCTGGATTCAAGATGGATATAAGCAAGCAGGCTTCTAGCATTAGTAACTTAGATTTTATAAAAAATAATAGAGAAGAAATAGAGAGATTACTTAATTCTTATAAAGAAGGATTAAAGGAATTAAAATATAAAATGGAGAATCAGGATTATAGTAAGTCGGAAGGAGACTTAAATAGCTTAAATAAAAAAATAAATTGTATTTATTTTATTGGAGCAATTTGCATTTCTGCTTTTATATACAGTATGTTGAAGCAAATAATTCCCATTATGATTATATTTATACCTATATTTATTATAATAGGAATAGTATATTTCAAATATTCCTTATTAATTAAAAGTTCAGAGATTTTTAGGGAAAATAATATATCAATTGATGAGTTAAAAGAAAGAATAGAAGAATATGAAAAAAGATTAGATGTTTATATAAAGAAAACTAATTCAGTATCTTATGAAGATTTTATTAGTAAGATAAATCAATATGATAAGTATATAGATTATAAAGATAATATGATTTTATTAATAAAAAATAAGGAAGAGGAGATTAACAGATACGATATTACTAAATTAAAATCAAATTATAATAGAAATAAAGGTGTGATAGCATCTTTGTATAATGTTTTAGGATGCAAGTCTTTAGATGAGGTGCTAGAACAATTGGAATTCTATGAAAAACAAAAAGAAGAAATACTTATAAAGGAATACGAGATTAATACAATTAATAAGGATATAGAAAATATAAATGAACAATTAGCTGATAAAGATGATGAGATAAGAAAAAAAACTCATGTACTTGGATTAGAAAATATAGAAATAGTAGATATGCATGTTAAGTTGAGAGAGTATAAAGAAAAAATAAATAAAATGAACGAAATTAAAAGTGCATTGAAAAGTGTAGAGGAAACATATAAGGTTTTAATAAAAGATAGAAATATAGATGAAATAAAGGAAGAAATGAAACAAATTATTAGTCAGGACATAAACTATTCTTATGAATCTGAAGAAGAAATAGACTCAGAGATTAGAGCGAAGTCTAATGAATTGTTGAAAATCGAGAAGGAGATAAAGGATTTAGAACATCTTATAGAAAAAAGGTATTTAGGTAAAAGGGAAATTTCAGAGATAGAAGAAGAAATATTAATGAATGAAGAAAAAACTAAAAAGTTGGAGAAAGAATTTAAAGCATTAGAGTTAGCTAGTAATTTGATTCAAGAAGCATTTGATGAGATAAAAAAGAATATTGGACCAGATATGAATAAGAAAATTATAAAGAAATTTAATTTCTTAACAAATGATGATTACGAAGAAGCTAAGATATCAGAAGACTATAAGCTAAAGATTAGAAATAAAGGAATGCTATTCGAAGGGGAAATACTAAGCAATGGTGCTAAGGATCAACTGTATTTAGCATTAAGGTTATCATTTATAAATATGTTGTTTAAAAATAAAAGAATCCCAATATTTTTAGATGATGCTCTTGTCCAATATGATGATGAGAGAAGAGAGCGGGCACTAAATCTTCTTATGGATGAAAATTTTGAGCAAGTAATTTTCTTTACGTGTCAAAAAATAGAAAAGATTATTCTTGATAGAAATAAGTATGATTATAATTTAATTAATTTGAATTGATAATACTATCCTAAATTAATATTTAACTAATCTTGACATATTTAAACTTTAACAGTAATATTATAAACAGAGTTGCAAATGCAAATCAGATGCAAACTGGAGGTATAATATGAAGAAGAAAATAATTTCGGGAGCGCTAGCGGTATTAGTAAGTTTTATGCTAATCGGATGTGGAGCTAATGCAAATACTGGAATACAAAACAAAACTGAAGATAAATTAAAAATTGCAGTTTCAATATATCCATTAAAAGAATTCGCAGAGAAGATAGCTGGTGATAAAGCCGATGTTATATGTCTAGTTCCTGATAATATGGAGCCACATGATTATGAGCCTAAAACCAAAGATTTTCAGGAATTAACAAAGAGTAATGCGTTTATTTATAATGGCTTAGGCATGGAAGAATGGGTAGGTCAAGTAAATGAAGCTATTAAGAATACTGATGTAATTGTTGTAGATTCAAGTACTGGTATAGAAACCAGGCAAGAGGGGGATGCGGTTGATCCACATGCTTGGCTAAGTTTAAAAAATGCTGAAATCCAATCAAGTAATATAAAAGATACACTAGTAAAGTTAGATGAGAAAAATAAGGATTATTATGAAGAAAACTACAATAAATTTAAAGAGGAATTAGAGAGTTTATATAGTGAATATAAACCCAAATTTGATACATTAAGTAAGAAAAATTTCATAACAGGTCACGCTGCATTTGGATATTTATGCAGAGACTTCGGATTAACTCAAAAATCAGTAGAAAATTTATTTGCAGAGGGTGAGCCAACTCCTAAGCAATTAAAAGACTTAGTAAGTTTTTGTAAAGATAATAATATAAAGACTGTTTTTTCAGAGTCGTTAGCGAGCCCTAAAGTTTCGGAAACTTTAGCAAAAGAAGTTCAAGCTGATGTAGTTCCAATACTTACATTAGAATCAAAAGAAGATGACAAAAATTATATAGAAGCTATGAGATACAATTTGGATGAGATATACAAGTGCTTATCTAAAGAATAGACTAGATTAACTTTAATAAAGATTGAGGATTATTTTCAAGGTTATATTGGAAATAATCCTTTTAATTTTAATCCTTGGAGTTAATAAAATCACATATTAAGTAGATGTCTCTGACGTAAATAAAAAAATTATCTTAGTGTTTTAATAATATCTATAAGTTTAATGAAAAAATAATTTAAACAAAGGAATATAAATCGAATTTATTATGGTAATATTATACTTATGGAATATGTATTTTATATATGAATTACTCACTACATACAGCTAAAATGGATATGAGGTAATAATAAAATAGATTGCACAAGATAACAAGATAGATTAGAATATCCTGAATTAAAAATAAGATATCTTAATGTGCTTTATTTTATTTGTGATATAGAATTGGAACATTAGTTTAATTTATATTAATTATTTGAGTTTTGTTTAAATTTAAATTACGAAGTTTAGTTTATAGTCAACAAAAAGATTGCTTATAAAAATAAAATTATTATGTTAGGAGGAATTATGAGTTTAGCAGAAGAATTTTATAAAGAGAACATGCAACGATGTTTAAGACAAACAAAAGACCTGAACTATAAGGTGAAAATTATTGGATGGAGCAGGTTGTTTGTAGTGATTTTAGGGGTATTAACTGATTATATTTTATATAGTCAGAATAAATTAAATCTAATATTGATCTCAACTATATTTTTTATTGGTATCTTTATTGTTTTGATATTTTATCACAATAATATAATTCAATACAGAGAAAAGATAAATACGATAATGAAAATTAATGAGAAGGGAATAAAAAGATTAAGTGGCGATTTTACGAGTTTCGAGGATTCTGGTTCAGAGTATTTGGACTATAAGCATCCATTTATAGATGATTTGGACGTATTTGGCAATAACTCGATTTTTCAATATATTAATGATACAGTAACTAAAGGAGGAAGAGAAGAACTAGTAAAATTATTAAAAAATGAAGGGAATTTGAATAAGCTTGATATTGCTGAAAGACAAGAAGCTGTAAAGGAATTGAGTAGTAAAGCTGTCTGGAGGCAAAATTTAGTTCTTGAGGGCAGTTTGAAAAAATCAAAAGATATAGACTTAGATAACTTAATTAATTGGAGTGAAAGGACAGAATCATCAAGTCCGCTGAGAATTGTTATTGCATGTACTTTTATTTTAGTAACAATTTTCTCGATATATTTAGCAATAGTAAAGGTAATACCACAATCATTTCTACTTTTAAATCTTATGGTGAACTTTATCGTTGTTAAAGTGTTATCTAAAAGCATGGTTACAGAGATTAAATTATTTGAATCCATAAAAAATAGCATATATGGGTATAGTAAAATTTTATTTCTAATAGAAGAAGAAAATTTTGATTCACAATATTTAAAAAATTTACAAGGAAAGTTGAAAAGTGATAAATTAAGTTGTAAGGAAGAGATGAAAGCTTTTTCTAATATCTTGGATTGGATAGGAAATAGTTCATATAATGCATATTATCTGCTATTTAATATACTATTATTTTCTGATGTATTCCTATTAAGAAGTTTAGAAAAATGGAGAGAAAAGAATGGGAATAAACTTAAAGGTTGGTTAGAAGTAATGCATAAAATAGATGCATTAGTTAGTGTATGTAATTTGCCATTTGAAAATGAAAATTGGACGTATCCTGTTATTTTAGATAAAAATGAAATAACTGCAGTGAATATAGGTCATCCTTTATTAGGAGAAAAAGCAGTTGAAAATACATTTTTGATGACTGGTAATCAAAAGGTTTCTTTAATCACGGGTTCCAATATGTCTGGAAAAAGTACATTTTTAAGAACACTTGGTACTAATCTGGTTTTAAGTTACATCGGAGCACCAGTGCATGCGGATAAATTTTCTTGTGGAATTATGAAGATATACACTTGCATGAGAACAAAAGATAATTTAGAAGAGAATATTTCGTCATTTTATGCAGAAATTTTAAGAATAAAAATATTAATAGAGGCATGTAAAAGAGGAGAAAGTGTATTTTTTCTACTAGACGAAATATTTAAGGGAACTAATTCAAGAGATAGGCATACTGGTGCATCTGTATTGATTAAACAATTAATTAAATACGGAGGGGTTGGGCTTGTTTCTACTCATGACTTTGAATTATGTGATTTAGAAAATGAAAGTGAAGAGATAATAAATTATAATTTTAGAGAATTTTATGAAAATAATAAAATCAAATTTGACTATATTCTTAGAGAAGGAAGAAGTACAACACAAAATGCAATTCATTTAATGAAGCTTGCGGGGATAGAAGTATAAATAATTGAGTTTAAAGAATTAAAAATTAGCATTAGAAAGGATTAAGCATGGGGTACATTATTATTGACTTAGAATTTAATAATTTAAAAAATATAACTAATTATCAAAAAGATTTTTTTGAAAAATATGGCGAGTTTGATTCAATAAGTTTGGAAAATGAAATTATAGAAATAGGTGCAGTAAAAGTAGATAAATATATGAAACCTATAAAAGAAATTAGGGAATATATTAAGCCTAAAATATTTCCGGTAATTAATCCAATAGTAACAGAAATCACTAAAATAGATATGGATATACTTGATGAAAAAGGAGTATCTTTTGAAGAAGCTATAAGTAAATTAAAGGATATGTTTGAAGATGGAGATGTTTTATGTTCATGGGCAAAGGATGACGTTGCAGAATTAATTATTAACGCCCATCATTATAATTATAATGATTTAAGATGGCTAAATGAATATCTCGATATTCAAGAATATGTTACTAAAATTTTAGCTCATAAAAAAGCATTGGGGCTTAAGTCAGCTTTAGATGAATTAAAAATTAAAGTAGATGATACAAAATTACATGATGCTTTAAATGATGCAAAATATACCGTAGAGGTATTTAGAAGAGTATATAATTCTAGAGTGATAAAAAATTATATAGTTAAAGATATATATAATATGCCTGCCATACAGGTATCAGATCTTGAGAGTATAAAAATAAAAGAAGAAAAATTAATGCTAAAGTGTCCTAAGTGTGGAAAAAAAATTGATTTACAAACGCCTATAAAGCTTTTAAATTGGAGATTTGCAGCTGTAGGCACTTGTCCGAAATGTAAGTGCAATGTTTTATGCGAAGTTCTGGTTAAAAAGACTCTTCAAGGAGAGAATGGATATAACGAAGTTAATAGTGTATTGAAAGATGAAGCGTACTTAAATTATATCTATAAGTTAGAGAATAGTGAGAAAAAAAGGTGATTTCAGTATATATTCAGAAATAAGTAAGAATTTAGTTAAAGAAATTTAATCCGAGATATGATAAAATAGTTTTGTGAAGAAGAACAAAACGAATACATTGAATGAAAGGATTTTATTTATGAATATAGCCTTTTTTCTTACACCAAAAAATGAAGTTATATGTGAAAATCAAGATGCAACTATGAAACAAGTTATGGAGAAAATGGAATGCTACGGATATACAGCTATTCCTATTATAGATAGAGAAGGAAAATATGTTGGAACGCTAACAGAAGGAGATTTATTGTGGAAGCTAAAAAATACACATAATTTGAATTTTAAAAACATAGAATCTGTTAAAGTTAAAGACATTTATAGAAAAACAACTCATAGGTCTGTTTCTATAACTTCAAATATAGAAAGCTTAATATCGTTAGCTGTAAGTCAAAATTTTGTGCCTGTAACAGATGATGATGGTACTTTTATAGGGATAATAAAAAGAAGTGATATAATAAATTATTGTTTCAATGAGATGGAAAAGAGAAAAGAATTAGAAATACAACAATTTTCAATGTATGATGAAGGTTAAAGTATTATAGATATAAGAATCATATTCATTTTGAAAATTTAAACTTATGAGTAACTAGTAAAAATGGAGATACGTATCTTTATCATAAAGATACGTATCTCCATTTTATTCTGAGAAAGATTTGCTTTTATAAATCAATTTTGAACTATAACTTTTATATTATTAGATAATAGACTTTTAATAGTACTACTCTGCATTTTGATAAGTTTCTACTACAAAATCAAATTCGTTGGGATCAGTTATCTCTCCGTAACTATCTTCTTTTATTCCAGGGTAATAGTATAGTACTAGCTTATCATTAGAGTTGATGAAATTTTCTAGAAGAATATACAAATTATCTAAAGTACAGTCTTCAACGACAGCTAAAACATTATATTTTGAAGAGATACCGGTATCGTTGTTAGTAAGTTCTAGCATAAAATTATCAAATTTTCTTACATTGACTCTTTCTTTATCACAGGAGCAAATTAGAGAACCGCTTCTACAGCTTGAACATTTTTCGAAATTACAATCAAATGCACAACTCAAGCATTCACAATGAGAGCATTTTTCTAACTGTTTAAAGTTTTCTCTATTTTTAGCTTTAAAATCTTGAAGTAAGTTTATGCTAGGACTAGATTTAAACATTGAAAATAAGGATTTTTTCTTGCAGTCAGCTTCAGCAGAATCTAAAAGCTTCATATAGTCCTTAAGAATAGGTGATTTAGAGAAATATTTTCTTATCTTTGAATCTCTTTCTGAAATAAATGGGGATATTTCACTTATAGCATAAGTTATATCTGTATAAATTTTGCCCCAATACCTTCGTTCTTCGTTAATAAAATTTAGGTCCTTATCATTATCCATGTTTTATCACCTAATTAGATTTATATTTTGCTAATTCAAGATCCAAATCGACTTCATCTAATTTCTTAAATTCGCTATCAAAATCATCTAGGTCTCTTAATTCACCTAAACCTTGAGCAAGAGATTCTTTACGTTGAATTTTTCTTTCTATACTATCAATTTGTATTGAGTTATTTTTAGTTTGAACATTAGCAAGAACTTCATTAACTTTTTGAGAAGCCTCAGCATTTGCAAATCTTGCAGCTGCCTCATCTCTGTAACTCCTAGTTTTTGTTATTTCTTCTTCTAAAGCACGTAAGTTTGCCTTTAAAGTATCTGCTTGTATTTTAGCATTATCATAGCTTGCTTGTAGAGAAGCAGCCTTTTTATCTGTTTCAACTTTTTTAGCTAATGCTCTTTTAGCTAATTCTTCATTTCCTTTGCTTAGTGCTAATCTAACCTTTTGATCATAATCTTCAGATTCCTTTTTAGCAGAATCTAGTTTTTTCTCAATTTCATGAACATTACCTAAAATTTGAGCTGAACTTAATTTTGCTTTATTGAATTGTTCATCCATATTTCTTAGTTTTTGGTCTAATAATTCAACTGGATTTTCCATTTCATCTAATGAGTTGTTTACTTTTGCCTTAATCATATTTGACATCCTTGAAAAAATTCCCATGCCTATACCTCCAAATAATTTTTATTTTCTTTTATTATTTAAATATTTTTTTATTAATATAATAGCTAGTACGAATACTCCAGCTAAAACTAAGGTGTTAATTAATGAACTTGCTGGTGAACCAAAATAAAATGGTCTATAAAAGTATCCTCCACCAAAGAATGGCCAGAATGAATGTCTGTTGGAACCACTATTATATGTTTGAGTATTAGTATTTTTATTATCATTTGTATTAGAAGAAGTTGAAGGGTCAGTGGTTCTACTTTTATCAGTTGTAGAATAAGAACCGCTGCTAAATCCTTGTGATCCACCACTACTTGAAGATGAAGAAGAATTCTTTGAATTTGAGTTTGAAGAATCACTATTCGAAAAATTACCAGATTTAAATCCTTCACCACTCTTTGAACTACTTGAATCACCACTTGTGTTTGTTGAGGATTTACTAGAAGAACTTGATCCACTAAAAGATCCCGAACTAAATCCATTACTTGATTTTGAACTGCCAGAACTAAATTTGCTGCCGCTGGAGCTTGATCGACTGCTACTACCAGTTGATTTAGCAAAGGCGACTGTAGTATTGTTAGATGTATTTATACCTATAAATGACATAGCATCTAAAGATAAATTAGAAAATATAAATATGAATGTTAAAAATATAGTTAAAACATATTTTTTTTTAATCTTACGAATAGTGATCACCCCTTAAAAGATTATGTACTTATTATATAAAAAAGATTCCTTATACACAATATGGAAAAGCGATGAAAAAAGACTAAAAAGGATGATTATAATTGTATATCGTAATAAAGGTTATTATCTCTCCTTTATAATAGTTATTTCATATCTTTTTAAATGGTATTTGATACTGTATAATGAAATTGCAAATAATTTTGGGAATAATTAGATTAAAGCAATATGGATTTTTATATTAAGATAATATGAGGATTAAATTTAAAATAATTATATTATGATTATATTTGTAGCACAGTAAACCGTACTTGTGTAAAAGATTCTATTAGACTATTATTGTAAGTAAGAAAAATTATAATGAGGAGTGAATTATACTATGTCCAATGAAGAATTAGAAAGCAATATGAGCGAACTTTTAAATCAATATGATGTAAAAAGACTAAATAGAGGAGATGTATTAAAAGGTAAGGTTATAGATGTAAACGATAAGGAGGTTTCGGTTAATATAGATTATGCTTTCGATGGATTAATAGCTAAAGAAGAGGTATCTATAGATGACAGGGATCCAATGGAAGTAGTCAGTAAAGATGATGAAATTTATGTTTATGTCATATCTCCCAATGATGGTGAGGGGTATGTTGAACTTTCTTTAATAAAAGCTTTAGAAATAAAGGATAGAGAAGAGTTAAGTGAATGTTTCAAAGAAAAAAAGAATATTAAAGTACATGTGAAAGAAGAAACTAAGGGTGGAGTAATTGCATACTATGGTAACGTAAGAGTGTTTATTCCAGGTTCTCTTGCAAGCAGAGAAAGAATTGAGCTTAGTAGTTTAGTAGGAAGAGATTTAGATGTTAGAATTACTGAATTAGACTTTAAGAACAAAAAAGTTATAGCATCAAGAAGAATTATTGAAGAAGAAGAATATAACAAAAATAAGAAAAATATATGGGATGATCTAAAAGAGGGAGAGAAAAGAAACGGTGTTGTTAAGAAAATAGTTAAGTTCGGAGCTTTTGTTGACATTGGAGGAGTAGAAGGATTAATTCATATTTCGGATTTATCATGGGAGAGAGTAAATAGGCCTGAAGATATAGTTAAAGAGGGAGATAATGTAGAGGTATTTATAGGTAGTGTTGATAGAAAAAATGAAAGATTATCATTAATATTAAAAGATGTAACTAAAGAGCCATGGACAGTTCATAGCAATGACATTAATGAAGGAGATATACTTGAAGGAAAGGTTGTACGTCTTACTACATTTGGTGCGTTTGTTGAGTTATTTGATGGTATAGAAGGCTTAGTTCATATAACAGAGATTACAGACGAACATATTGCAAAGTCTTCAGATGTATTGGAATCTAATCAAAAAGTAAAAGTTAAGGTGCTAAGTATCAATAGGGAAGAAAAAAGAATAGCATTGAGCATAAAGGAAGCTGTAGAAACTAATAAAGAATATCTTGATTACATTGACAACAGTGATGAAAGTGGAACTTCCTTAGGAGAATTACTTAAAGGGTTTAAATTTGAGTAAATTAACAGAAGTTTAAATATGAAAAACAAGTATGGATAATCATCCATACTTGTTTCATTTTGAATTTTTTGATTAAATCTTTTCTATTTTTAACATATTAGTTCCGCCAGTTTGAGTTGTTGGCATTCCGGCAGCAACTATTATATCGTCTCCTGGTTGTGTGAAATTTAGACTAAATACTGTGTTTTTAGCTTCTGTTAATATTTCATCTGTTGAGTTAAACATTTTACAAGGCATTGGGAAGATTCCAAAGTTTAAGCTTAATCCTTTTCTTACTTGTTCGTAAGGTGTTATAGCTATAATTGGAGCCTTTGATCTGTATCTTGAAAGTAGTCTTGCAGTAGCACCGCTCTTAGTTGCTGCCACTATAGCTTTTGCATGTAAGATGTTAGCTGTTCTACATGCTGAATAACTTATTGCAGCTGCGTAGTCAGTAAGTGATGGTTCTCTAAGTCTTGCAGTTAAGTGATTATAATCTAAGTATTCTTCAGCTTCTTGAGCAATTTTTGACATTGTCTTTGCTGCTTCTATAGGGAAACAACCAGAAGCACTTTCTCCACTTAACATGATTGCATCAGTTCCATCAAAAATAGCGTTACAAATATCACTAGCTTCAGCTCTAGTTGGAAGTGAATTTCTAATCATTGAATCAAGCATTTGAGTTGCAGTTATAACAACTTTACCAGCTTCATTACATTTTCTAATTATCATTTTTTGTATTATAGGCACTTTTTGAATTGGAATTTCAACACCCATATCTCCTCTGGCAACCATTACAGCGTCAGTTACTTCGATGATAGAATCTATATTATCTACACCTTCTTGGTTTTCGATTTTAGCTATTACTTTTATATGTTCCCCATGGTTTTCTTTTAGAACTTTCTTTACATCTAAGATATCACTGGCTTTTCTTATGAAAGATGCAGCAATAAAATCAACGCCCATTTTGCATCCGAATTTTATATCTTCTATATCTTTTTCTGTAATTGATGGTAATTTAATAACTACATTAGGTACATTTACGCCCTTATGATTTTTAATTTCACCACCTACAACAACTTTTGTATGAATTGTTTTGCCTTCAACACCAGTAACTTTAAATTTTAGAAGGCCATCATCAACAAGAATTTTTCCGCCAACTTTTATATCTTGATAAAGTACATCATATGAGATTGAGCATCTTTTCTCATCACCAAGAATTTCTTCACCACATATGAAATCGAAATCGTCACCGTCATTAAGAGTTACACCATCGTTTACAAAGTTATGAGTTCTGATTTTTGGACCTTTAATATCAAGAACTATAGCTGTTGCAGAATTCATTTCTTTACTTAGGCGTTGGATTAGTTCGATTTTTTCTTTGTGTGTTTCATGTGTACCATGAGAAAAGTTTAATCTTGCAGCGCTCATCCCAATTTCAATGAACTTTCTTAAAGTCTCCTCATTATCGCTTGCTGGACCAATAGTAAAAATCATTTTTGTTTTTTGCATATAAACACCTCACATTAAAATTTTGTATATATATTATAGTGTGTGAAATAATTAATCATAAAATAATAAAAATATACATAATATAGCAATATTTTATGATAAACTAAGAAAAGATATGTATAATCATATTCTATCATATAATTGATGAAAGGAAGAGAGTAGAATGAAAAATTTAGAGAATATTACGGGGAAAAGAATTTTTTATCATTTTAATGAAATAAGTAAGATACCAAGAGGTTCTGGAAATGAGAAGCAAATAAGTGATTATTTATTGAGCTTTGGAAAGAGTTTAGGATTAGAATGTATTCAAGATGATGCCCTAAATGTTATTATTAAAAAACCTGCATCAAAAGGGTATGAGAAAGCTCCAACAGTTATAATACAAGGTCATATGGATATGGTGTGTGAGAAAAATAACGATAAAATTCATGATTTTGAAAAAGATCCAATAAGTTTAGTGGTCAAAGATGATTATATATATGCAGATAATACAACTCTTGGAGGAGATGATGGAATTGCTGTTGCTTATGCGATGGCAATATTGGAGGACACATCGATAGAACATCCTGCTATTGAGGTATTAATAACAACAGATGAAGAAACAGGAATGACTGGAGCTAAAGCTGTACAATCAAAAGATTTAGATGGAAAAATTGTTTTGAATTTAGATTCAGAAGAAGAAGGAAAACTTTGGGTAAGCTGTGCTGGTGGAATTAGAACTCAATCTACTTTACCTATTGAATGGATGAAGAAAAAAGAAAATACAAAAGAATATGTAATTGAAGTTAAGGGATTAATTGGAGGACATTCAGGAGCTGAAATTCATTTAGAAAGAGGAAATGCAAACAAATTAATGGCAAGAGTATTAAGAGAAATCTTTAACAAAGTAGCTTTTAATTTAGTTTCATTAAATGGTGGAGCAAAAGATAATGCAATACCAAGAGAAGCTATGGCGGTTATTTCAATTGATCAGTCTAAGGAAAAAGAATTAATTGACGCTAAAACAAAGGTAGATAATGATATTTCTAAAGAATTTAGCACAAAAGATCCAGGACTTAAGATAAAATTATCTGAAAGTAAAGATAAAATAGAAAAAGTATTTTCAGATGATACTACAACTAAAGCAATTAGTTTATCATATTTGTATCCAAATGGTGTAAACACAATGAGTTCTGAAATAGAAGGATTAGTGGAAAGTTCATCAAATCTTGGAGTGGTAACAACCAATGAAAGTGATATAAAATATCATAGTGCTGTTAGAAGTTCTGTGTTTTCATTGAAAGAAGAAATAGTTGAAAGAAATAAATGTTTAACTGAAATTATGGGAGGTACATTTGAGTCTGCCGCAGGATATCCAGAATGGCCATATAAAAGTGATTCAAAAATAAGGGATATATGCAAAGATGTATACCTTAGAATGTATGGAAAAGAAGCAGAAGTTGTAGCTATCCACGCTGGATTAGAATGTGGGATACTTAAGGAAAGACTTGGAGATTTAGATATGATTAGTTTTGGTCCTAATATCATTGATATACACACTCCAAATGAACATTTAAGTATATCTTCTGCTTGTAGATGCTTTGAATATTTAGTAGAAGTTCTTAAGGAAATTAGAAATTAGTATAAAAAATTAATTAGAACAGTAAGTTAACCAGAAAATTTATTGGATAACTTACTGTTTTTTTATTATTCTCAGGATTTTGAGTTTTAAGTTTATTTATAAAAAAGATAATGAGTAAGAAATAACAAAATGTAAAACAAAAGTCAGAAAATTATAAATTTACAGTAAATGACCATTATTGATAGTAATATTGAGGAAATTAGAGATATTTCGGTATAAATAAGAATATAAAAGTATAAAAGGTTTGACCTTTACCTAGCTTATCACTATACTAGAAACATGTTTTAAAATTTGCAGTAAGGTGTAAACGATAACTAAAGTGCCTTTTAGGGTAATATAGATTAGGTATGGAGAGGAATTTAAGATGAAAATTAAAAATAATAGGATTATGAAATGTGTAATTACAACTTTTATTTTTTCGGGGGTTTTTCTTATTAATATGCAACATGCCAAAGCTGATACTACATTAACACATAATAGAGGAATTACAATTAAGACTAGTGAACTTAAAACAGCTAAAGTGATAAAAGCACCATCAGATTCAGAAACAGTATCAAATGGTGAAGATTCAGTATCAAGAGGAGCAATTAGTAAGGGAAATGAAGTCGTAAATTATGCATATAAGTTTTTAGGAAAGCCATATGTTTATGGAGCGGTTGGTCCAAATGCTTTTGATTGTTCAGGATTAACACAATATGTTTATAATAAATTTGGTGTAGATATATCAAGAACTACATATACACAAGTAAATGTAGGGACTAAAGTGGATAAAAGTAATTTAAGAGCTGGAGATTTAGTTTTTTTTAATACAGAAGGATCAATTAGCCATGTGGGAATTTATATTGGAAACGGAGAATTTATACATGCGCCAAGGTCTGGAAAACCAGTAATGGTAAGTTCATTGTGTGATGGATACTATTCAGAAAGATATGCTACTGCAAGAAGAATTTTTTGCTAATTGATATAGTTAACTTAAGATGCTAAATGTAAATATAATATAGTTAGAAATGATATATAAGTATGCTTAGGAGTGTAGGAATATGACTTTCTATAGCCTTAATATTGCAAATATATAAGTTTAGATTTTTAAAATATGCCCTATATAATATTTTTTTATTTAACATAATTCATATATGTGTAACTTACAGAATAAATATTAATATATAAGAAATCTGAAAAAATAGCAGGTCAAATATATATAATATTATTCTGTTTTATAATGTTTTCTATAAGTTTTGATGACATATAAAACTTAACTTTTGACACGCTATTTTTAGAATGTTCAAAAGGGGGGAGACTATGAGATACACAAGATATGAATATAAAAAATCAGGCAGGATGAAATTCTTATGTAGTGTTGTCGTTATCGTTGGGATATCTATAGTTGGAGGAGTGTTTATTAGCAATGTTATCTTTGATGGGAAGAGTGTACAAAACGTAGGCATAAATAGTTCAAAATCTTCAACTCAAGGTGACTATAACGGTACAATAAAAAATATCATCGCACTGCAATGTGGTTATTATTCAAAAGAGGAGAATGCAAAAGAGTCGCTATCTGTAATATCAAAATACTGTCAGCCATTTATAGTAGAAGATGATGGTAAATATAGAGTTTTAGCAGGAATATATAATGAGGAAGATGGCTTAAAAAAGATAGAAGAATTCAAGTCCAATAATATTGATGTCGCTAAAATTAGTTTAGGTGCTTCTAGTGATGACTTGGAAAATAAAAAGCTCATAGAAATTATGAATGGATTTTTGACAATTGTGAATAAGTTACAAGATAATCAGGTGAAAAGTATAAAAACAGCAGAATTTAAAGCCTGGACGGATGGAATTGTAAATGAAGGAAGCACAGCCAAATCAAATAAGATAAGCCAATTATATGATTATATAAAAAATCTGCCTGATGAAATGGATAAAACGAACAGTAGTAATGATATGCAGGAGTTATATAAACTTATTAAAAACTGAAAGATTTAGTTAATAATTATTACAACAAAATTACATTTATATAAAAAAACTTATAACTTAATATAACACACTTGTTTAAGAACATCTTAAATGATAAACTATAAGGTGTAGAAATGGTAGAATATCATTTCTACACCTTTAAAATTTAATAGTTTTTGGTTAAAAAATTAACATGTCTACAATATATATTATTTGTCAATGATATATAATAAGGTACATTCAAAGAATGGGAGATCATTATGCTCGCCTATTATTTTTCATGTGCCAAAATTCTTTATTTTAGGATGTGAATATATGAAAGTAATATTAGCTTCTGCTTCAGAAAGACGACAAGAACTCTTAAGTAGATTAATTAAGAATTTTGATGTTATTGTCAGTAATTTTGATGAGAGTAAAGTTATTTTTGAGGGCTCTATAGATAGATATGTTAAAGACATAGCTTTAGGAAAGGCACTGAATGCTAAGAATAAGCTAGATGAGGATGCGATTATAATTTCAGCTGATACTGTAGTCACCATAGACAATATGATACTAGGAAAACCAAGAGATGAAGAAGATGCTTTTAATATTATAAAATCACTTCAAGGTAGAAAACATTTGGTTTATTCTGGTGTTGTTGTGATTAATACAGCTAAAAATTTGACGATTCAAGAGAGTTTATCTACTGAAGTTACTTTTTCTGAAATAAGCGACGATGAAATATTAGAATACATAAAAACTGGTGAGCCTTTAGATAAAGCTGGCGCTTATGGAATCCAGGGGATAGGTGGAATATTTGTTGAAGAGATAAGAGGATGTTATTACAACGTTGTTGGACTGCCACTGAATAAGCTAAAGTTTATGCTTAAAGAGATACAATAATTATATTTTAGGGATAGAGGGGAAATCATATATTTGGAGGTAATATATTATATGGAAAGTAGCCTTAAAATCAAAGATATACCACAAAATGAACGACCTAAAGAGAAATTATTAACTTATGGAGCAGAATCTTTAAGTAATTCGGAATTATTAGCAATAATAATTAGGACTGGAACACAAGGAGAGAATGTTCTTCAATTGTGTAGCAGGCTTTTATCTGAGCTAGAAGGGCTAAATGGTATTTTAGATGCAAGTTTTGATGATATAGTATCTATAAAAGGTATTAAACAAGGAAAAGCTTCACAAATTTTAGCTTTAGCTGAGCTTTTTAAGAGATTTAGAACATTGAAAGCAATAAATAATGACATCAAAATAACTTCACCAAAAGACCTAGCAAGTCTTCTCATGGGAGAAATGAACGAATTAAATCAAGAAGTATTAAAAGTTGTCTTATTAAATACCAAGAATATAGTTGTTGGTATTAAAGATGTTTTTAAGGGTAGTTTAAATACGTCGGTTGTGCATCCGAGAGAAATTTTTAAGCAAGCTATAAGTAAGAATAGCGCATCGATAATTATATGTCATAATCATCCGTCAGGCGATCCGACGCCTAGCAGAGAAGACATAAATATAACACTAAGAATTAAAGAATGTGGAAATATTATAGGAATTCAATTAGTAGACCATATTATAATAGGAAATAATAAATTTGTTAGCCTCAAAGAAAGAGGACTAATATAGAATTGGAAGGGGAAAAATAAATGGGATTTTTTGGATCAGGAAAAGATATGGGGATAGATTTGGGAACTGCAAACACCCTAGTATTTGTAAAAGGTAAAGGAATAGTTTTAAGAGAACCATCTGTTGTTGCAATGAACACTATGACTAAAAAGACATTAGCGGTTGGATCAGAAGCTAAGCTTATGATAGGTAGAACCCCTGGAAATATAGTAGCTATAAGGCCATTAAAAGATGGAGTAATTGCAGATTTTGATACAGCTCAAACAATGATGAAAAGTCTAATAGAAAAAGTATCAACTAAGAATGCATTTAAAAATCCAAGAATAATAGTTTGTTATCCATCAGGAGTTACAGAAGTTGAGAAAAGAGCTATCGAAGAAGCTACAAAACTTTCAGGAGCTAGAGATGTTATTTTAATGGAAGAACCAATGGCAGCAGCAATCGGAGCAGGGCTTCCAGTAAGCGAACCAACAGGAAGTATGATAGTTGATATTGGCGGTGGAACAACAGAAGTTGCTATTATTTCATTAGGTGGTATAGTAACTAGTAAGTCACTTAGAATAGCTGGTGATGAGTTAGATCAATCAATAATATCTTATATTAAAAAAGAATTTAACTTAATGGTTGGAGAAAGAACAGCTGAACAAGTTAAAATGGAAATAGGTTCAGCTTATAGGACTTCAGATGAAGAAACAGTCATGGAGATTAAAGGAAGAGATATGATTACTGGGCTTCCAAAGATTGTTGAAATTTCAGAAACTCAAGTTAGAGAAGCTTTAAAAGAACCAGTATATGCTATTATAGAATCAATTAAGACAACATTGGAAAAGACTCCACCAGAACTTTCAGCAGATATTATGGAAAAAGGTATAATGTTAGCAGGTGGCGGGGCATATCTAAAAGGATTAGATATACTTATAAATAAAGAAACAAACATGCCTGTACATATTGCGGAGGCACCTCTTGATTGCGTAGTACTTGGAGCAGGGAAGGCACTAGAAGATTTTGATAAAATTAGCAGAGATCAAAGAGGTTAAATATGAAGCTTCTTAAGAATAAACTGGCAGTAACTATTATAGTACTGTCAGTTAGCTTTTTAGGGTTAATAGTTTATACAGTTAGAAAGGAAAATAGAAGTATTATTGAAAGTGGTGCCGGTAGTACTTTAAATCCAGTGCAAAGTCTCTTATATTCAGGAACTAGTAGGATTAAAGAGACCTTAGATTTTTTCTTGAATTTTTCAGAAGTAAAAGCGCAAAATAAAGAATTAATTAAAGAAAATCAAGAACTTGAAAATGAGTTGGCTAGTTATTCAGATTTAAAAGAAGAAAATGATAGATTAAGACAAGTGTTGAATTTTCAGGAAGAAAGAAACAATTATAACTATGTAGCATGTGATATTATAGGATATAGTGGTGGAAACTTTTTAGATGGTTATGTGGTAAATAAAGGAAAAAATGACAATATACAAAAGGGTATGATTGTTATAGCGGCTCAAGGTCTAGTGGGACAAGTAACCAGTGTTGGAAGTAATTGGTGCATAGTTCAATCTCTGATTAATGAAAATATAGCAGTAAGTGTTATGGATCAAAGTACTAGAGATGCTACAGGTTATATAAAAGGTTTCAAAGATAGTACGGGAGAAAACTTAGCTAAGGTATATGATCTTCCAATGAATTCAGATGTTAAGGAAGGCGATGTAATAATGACATCTGGAGTAGGAATGCTTTATCCAAAGGAAATTAGAATTGGTGAAGTAATTTCAGTAGAAGAAGATAAAGTAAAAGTAATGAAGAATGCAGTTGTAAAACCATATGTAGATTTTAATAAGTTAGAAGAATTATTTATTGTCTCTCCAAAGGATACGAGAGAAATTAAATATAATTAGAGGTTTATAATGGAAAAATTAATTATTATTTTGATTTCTATAGGATTGGTTATATTAGATAACTCACTAATTCCGTTTTTTTCAATAAAGGGAGCTTATCCCAGTTTACTATTTACTTTTGCTATAGCTTATTCATTAGTCAATAAGAAAGAACGAGCTGTATTTATGGGTGTTGTGAGTGGGATACTTCAAGATATTTTCTTTTTTAATGGTTTTGGTGTAAATTCATTATTGAATTTATTTCTATGTCTTCTAGCAAGTTTTATTGGAGCAGGAATAATAAAGACTAAGAGACTGATACCTGTGATCTCGGCTTTTTTTATAACAATAATTAAATACGCAGGAGTTATGTTGATATTTAATTTTTTTAATATTGAAATACAATTTTCTAAAAGTATCATTATGGGGGTATACAACGGAGTAATAATGTTTTTTGTGTATAAATTAGTAATGAATGTTTATGATGATGAGTATTCAAAGCAAAGATGGAGGTTTAGATGATAGTAAATAAACCAACTAATAAAAAGAAAAAGAA
>Ga0183101_1000009_pt5 | contig 58500 bp, 59 predicted proteins | sample Biomet3_FD_127790 | JGI IMG/M metagenome (GOLD analysis project Ga0183101, IMG submission 127790) | Microbial communities from bioreactor (seeded with sewage sludge) at LBNL, California, USA - Biofuel metagenome 3 | ecosystem: Engineered > Bioreactor > Anaerobic > Unclassified ... | reverse complement strand
CCTTTGGCTCCCGTACGTAATAACAGTGCCAGCAGTTCTCTGGTACTGAGTACATTCACACCGAATTGAACTGCCTTTTCACGAGGCCGTTCACTGCCCGGCATTTCTTTGATCATCGACATAAAAAAGTTCCTCTCTTACTCACTATATTTGTGAAAGCAGGAACTTTTCTCATATTTTCATTTCAAATCAAATGGTTAGTTTACACCGTACCATCCAATCCCTTCCAGATGCCAGCCAAGGGTTCCAAGCCAATCATTTTCATCTTTGCTTCGCGTGTAATTGTGTGTACCAATCGTCGCATTCGGATTGAACTGACGATAGATTGGAACGGTTTGATTATCGTCTGAATACCAACCAACACCTTCATCTCTCCAGCCAAGTGTGACAAGCCAGTTTTTCTCATCTGCGCTCAAGGTATAATGATGATCACCCGAATTTGGATTGTATAAACGGTAGACAGGTGAATTACTTGTCTCAGGAGCATTCCAACCAATTCCCTCATATATCCAGCCAAGAGGCGTCAGGTTATCCCGCTCACTTGCAGAAGCTGTATATAAATGTTCACCCGAATTTGGGTTATATAAACGATACATTTCAATCGATGCAACACTGGCAGAAGGTACTGTACCAACCATCGTTTTTACATCCGATTTCTTAACATATCCGACCATGTTGCTCCAGTTGTATGTTGCATAAGTACCATCATCAAGATTCATTTCCGAGCCACCAGACACATAATCAGTCGATTGAATCTTATAGTAATCCCCCTGTTGTCCAATGATTGCTACACTCTGATTCTTAATATAGTCCCTATTATGCCCATAACGGTAAGTATAAAGAACACTCGATCCAGATGCATCTGTATACACAGGTATTGTTCCATCATTTAAAATTCCTAATGCAGTAGATCCGTTATCTGTCAGATTTCCATCATAGCCATTTGCAAACTTGTCCAATCGATAATATACAGCTGCAATCGACATACCATAGAATGGTGCAGATGCATACTTCGTTGTAACACCCGCTTCTTTTGTACCTAAGAATCCACCATAATACAATACGGTATTTGTATCCGTATAATACCGCAGAAGCAAACCCATCTGGTTCTCAATCGACTTACGAATTCCACCTATACTGGAGAAATCTTTTGTATTTGCTCCATTGTCATAAGCGCCAACACCAAATAGGTTGTTTTCATTTAATGCATAATCGCTGGTTCCATACGCTGACTCTAAGCAGGCTTGCGCAAAAGTAACCGCCGCATTGATACCATAATTTTCCTGGCATTCTGCAAATATAGAGCCAGTATTCCATAGCATACTGGATGAGTTATAACCATATTTTTCTAAGAAAGAATTATAAACGTCTGTCGATATTTTTGATTTTGTACGCAATGGCTGGAAAACGTAATAGTTATAATATGTTCCAGCAAAAGTCTTAAAATTATAATCAGAATAGAAGTTCACATCATCAAGTGAATAATAGTATGACCCTTCCTTCATCCAAGATGCTGCAGGGCCAACAGAAATATTATAGGATACATTCGTAGCATAACTTCCGTTGCCATTTTTCGGCATATCACTGTAACAGTGATAGACCAGATCTAAATAATTACCATTCTGTTCAACCGTATAGAACATGCTTACCGGCGTAACACTCCAAGTTTCAGGGCTATGTGCAGTATTGCCGCCAAGCCAAATTGAATAATCCTTTACAAAATATATCTCGGGGATGAAATCAATATCTTTAAGTTCAACATATCCTTCAAAACCAAACGCATTTACCAATACAGTACCATTTCCATTGCCATCATAAGAAACGGTATCTTCATAATACATGCCATAAGTATTCGGAATATACGTTGATGCAGGATTTGAAACACCATTTTGTGTTATTTCAATAATATTGCTTGAGTCTCTCCAGCCATTGGAATATACGAAACCATTTGTCATCGCGATGATTTGATTCGCAGAATAGCTGGAGGCGCTTCTGACAACAGCATCACTAAAACTATTCATTGCGGATTTCGCACTGCCAAAATCAACATAGCAACCCTGTTTTGAAAAATTACCGGAATCTGTTATGGTGTCTACTTCATATTCATTGCTTCCACAATTAAATGAATAATATGAATATGTTTCTTTTTCTGCGTTGACTGTAATTGTGCTCTTTTGCATGAAAGGCACAATGGTGATGAGCATTGCAATAATCAATAGTAATGTTCTGATTTTTTTCATATTGTACCTCCTTAGTTGATTGTTACATTTGCCGTAGTGTCTTGACTTTCATCAGCCATCTGCAAAGTAACTGTTCCGTTCATTGATTTGATTGTATATCCAGGATCCAGGAACGTTGCAAATAAGTACCCTTCCCCTGAGTCAGTGATTTCCTGGTCAAGGATACTTGTACATCCATTCGTATGAATAGATGCACTTTCCATCTTAACAGTTCCTTCAGTATCCGTTGCAAGCTTTGCAGCTACAATTTTCACAGGTTTTCCCTTTGCTGCTGTCACATTTACACGTAACACAAATACTCGTGCAGTTGAAGGAAGCGTATATGGCTGATCTCCCGTTGTCAGTATCTCTGAAGAAGAAACTTCCGTAAAATAAGAAACAGATATACTATAATTTTCCGCATCTGCTGTAGGCTCGTTGTCTGCCGCCTTCAAAGTATCTGCTGTTGAGTTGCTGTTGCGCAAATCAATCTTAATACTGCTGGAATCCAAATCATTGGTAATCGTGATTGATTCTGCAGTCTTATCTTTTACTGGGATAAAGACATTCGCATCAAATCGTGTAGCTGCACTCGTCAGCGACGAGACAACTTTGGCAGATGTTAATGAATATTTATTTTCTTCCAATACATCTACATATTCCTGCACATCACTTAATTTGATTCCTTCGCTTGTAGTGAAATGATCTAAAGATACATTCACAGCGGTTGGTGTCTCGACGTGGAACTTTGCAATCACAAACGCAAAATCAATATCATTTAGCTTATACACCGTTGAAACATCTGATGTAACAACTAATTTATCAGGTGTACTTTCTGCGCTTGATGAAGCGCTCGGTTCCGGATCGTATGTGTTATTTACAGAGGCAGTGGTTTTATGATTCAAAAAATATATACCAGTGCAGACAGCAATAATTACGATTGCCAGAATAATCCATGCACTTTTTCTTGGTCTTAACTTTTTATGAGTCAAATCATTGTCCTCCTTATTAAATAATTATAGACAATTTCACAAAATAAAAATAGGGTATAAGCCCTATTTTACTGGATGCCATTCGGATTCTTTAGTGTGAAATTCCATGAATCTTTGCACATATCATCGATACCGTATTGGGCAACCCATCCTAAAAGCTTCTTTGCTTTCGATGGATCCGCATAACATTCTGCAATGTCACCCGGACGACGATCTAAGATCTTGTATGGCAGTGTCTTACCACATGCCTTCTCATATGCATGCAATACATCTAAGACAGAATATCCTTTGCCCGTGCCAAGGTTGATATGCTCGGTTCCCTTATGATGCAATGCATAATCAACTGCACCAATATGTCCCTTTGCCAAATCAACAACATGGATGTAATCACGCACACCGGTTCCATCCGGAGTTGGATAATCATTGCCGAAGACTCTTAAATATTCCAGTGTACCATTCGCAACACGTGCAATATATGGAACTAAGTTGTTTGGAATGCCATTTGGCACTTCACCCAACAAGCCGCTCTGATGTGCACCGATTGGATTGAAGTATCTTAACAGCAGGACGGACCATTCCTCATCCGATTTTGCAGTATCTTCCAATATTCTTTCATTCATCAGCTTCGAAGTTCCATAAGGGTTGGTTGTTCCGCCGACTTTGGAATCTTCGGTGATTGGACATTTCTCTGGATCCCCATAAACAGTAGCAGAGGATGAGAAGACGATGGTCTTGCAGCCAGCCTTCTTCATTGCCTGATATAGATTAACCGAACCAGAAATATTGTTTTCGTAATAGATCAGTGGCTTTGCAACGGATTCACCAACTGCTTTGTATCCGGCAAAATGAATCACCGCATCAATTTTATTCTCCGCAAAGACACGGTCCAGACCAGCACGGTCCAGAATATCGCAGTTGTAGAACTTTGGTTTTACACCTGTAATCTTTTGAATGCGGTCTAATACAACTTCCTTAGAGTTATATAGATTATCCAATGCAATGACATCATATCCAGCTTGAATCAGTTCTACGCATGTGTGTGAACCAATGTAGCCTGTACCACCTGTAACAAGAATTGTAGCCATACTCTTTCTCTATCCTCCTTAATGTAATAAACGCGATATATCATTCCAGGTAACGAAGATCATAAAGCCAATCAGGATTACCCAGCACGCTACCATAATAGCCATCTTTACTTTTTGATTCAATGACCGATGAGCAATCCACTCAATAATTGTAATAATTACCTGCCCGCCGTCCAGCACTGGAAGCGGCAAAAGATTGAAAATGCCCACATTCAAGCTTAATTCAGCAACTAAGAACATAAATGCCGAAACACCCATAGAAGCATATGTACCCGCTGCCTGATAAATACCAACCGGTCCGCTCATCTGTTCCAGTCCGGATCCATGGAGGAATAAAGCTGCCAACGTAGTGAACATCAGTTTGGTGATCATCTTCATTTCATAACCGCCATAATAGAAACAATTCAGCAAATTAATATTGATTGTTTCCGCATCCGGTGCACTGATGCCAATCAGATACATACCGCTGTCACTGTCATATTCCGGGGTGACTGTCAATGTCAGTTCTTGTCCATTCCGTTCCACCGTATATGTTTCAACACCGCTGTAGTTTGAACTGAAGGACTGCATGTCAATATAGTTGTCTGGTTCCACACTCGAACCATCTTCTTTGACAATTTTTTTAATCACATCCCCTGCTTCAAAACCTGCTTTTTCCGCCGGTGAATTCTCTACCACGGAAGCTGCAATCGCTTTTGGCGATTCACTGAATGTACCATTGCCAAGGATGACAAAGCTGAAGATCAAGAATGCTAATACAAAGTTATTGAATACCCCTGCCAGCATGATGATGATCTTCTGCCAAGGTTTCTTTTCAATCAGTCGTCTTCCTTCCGGCACCTGTACATCCGGATATGCTTCATCGCCATCCGTTTCACCCGCCATGGAGACAAATCCACCGATGGGCAATGCACGAATGGAGAACTGTGTCTCTTTCCCCTGATGTTTCCAAAGAACAGGTCCCATTCCAAAAGAGAATTCATAGCACCACACGCCAAAGATCTTTGCGGCAATGAAATGTCCTAATTCATGGACGACCACAATCAGGGATAGTAAGATCAGGAAATAGAGAATATTCAAAAGATTCATTTAGTGTTTCGCTCCTTCAATTCGCATCTTTGCGTAAGACCGTCCCCAAGCGTCCGCATCCAGCAGATCCTGCACACTTTCGATTTCTTTAAAAGGTGCTTTATTCACTGCTTCAATCACAATATCTTCAATCATCAAGAAAGGAATCTCCCCATGACGGAAAGCAGCGTTTGCGACTTCATTCGCTGCGTTCATCACAGCACTGAGATTACCACCCTTCCGGCCCGCTTGATATGCCAATGCAAGTAAAGGGAATCTGCGGACATCTGGTTTTGAAAAATGCAGTTCACCAATCTTCGTCAGATCCAATGGTTCTTCCTGCTGCAGCGGATATCTCTGCGGCCATGTTAATGCATACTGGATTGGCAGGCGCATATCTGGTGCCCCCATCTGTGCCATTGTACTGTGATCCACATATTCCACCATGGAATGCACGACGGATTCTGGATGCATGACAACATCAATCTTGTCATAGTCCATGTCAAACAGCCAGTGTGCTTCCGTTACTTCAAAACCTTTGTTCATCATATCTGCACTGTCAATGGTGATCTTTGCGCCCATCGTCCAGTTCGGATGTGCTAATGCCTGTTCTACCGTAACATCTTTCAATTCCTCCCGGCTCTTCGTCCGGAAAGATCCTCCGCTGGCAGTGATGATCAAGCGCTTCACCTGATCCATGCGGTTGCCCTGCAGACATTGGAAAATGGCACTGTGCTCACTGTCAATTGGATACAGCGAACGTTTGTATTGATGCAGTGCTTCATAGATCAGTTTCCCGCCGCAGACAAGTGTTTCCTTATTTGCCAGTGCCACATCATGATTGCTTTCAATTGCACGCAATGTCGGCAGAAAGCCAACAAAGCCGACCAGTGCATTGACTAAAAGATCATAGTCCTGCCGCTGTGCCAGTTGAATCATTCCTTCTTCACCATGCAGGAAAGTAATCTGCGGATAGCTTTCAGCAAGCTGTACAGCATCCTTTTCTTCCTGTACACATACGGTATCGACCGTAATCTTTGTCAAAATTTCTTTTAAACGTTCTATATTTCTGCCAACACCAAGTGCCACAATCTGAAAATCCTGTGGATGCTGCAGCACCACATCGATTGTCTGCATGCCAATGGAACCGCTGGCTCCTAACAATACGAGGCGCTTCATGCAACAATCCCCCAAAGGATCAGCATCGCATTCAAGCACATCAAGCAGAACACAATGGAATCAACACGGTCCAAAACACCGCCATGTCCAGGTAAAAAATTACCAAAATCTTTTACGCCAAATCTTCTCTTAACAGAAGAAAAACTGAGATCTCCAATCTGTGCAACAATTGGCAGAATGAAACTCCCAAATAGGATGAAAGACAACGGTAATGTTTTTAATGCCAGCAGGCCGTAGATCAAAGCGCCAATAAAGCCGCAGGCAAATCCCCCGAAGGAGCCCTCCCACGTTTTATTTGGCGAAACACGCGGCAGCATTTTATGCTTGCCGAAAAAGACACCAAAGAAATATGCACCTGTATCACACAGGATACTAGCCAGCAGCACAAAGACCAGTATCTTAAAGCCTAATCTTTTATCGACATAGATTGCAATCACAGAATGCAGTGCCAGCCCGACAAGTGAAGTCAAAGCAAATGGATAGACAACTGAATCCGTCGTAATCTGATCATCAATGAGTTCAATCAAGAACAGTAAAGACAGCCAGATAGCAAGTACTGCGGAAACATGACTGTCTGGTGAAACAGCAATTGCCGCAATGGCACAAAGATTTAAGATGGTTGAAAGCCAATGCGTTTTATGATCAACCAACGAAGCAATCTCATAGGACGCAAAGAATGCAATCACCAATAATAAGACTTTCAGCGCTGCTCCCCCCATGAACAATGGCGGAACACATACCGCAACCAGCACCAATGCCGTTGCAATTTTGATCATCATCTTTTTAGACATTCTTGACACCTCCAAAACGCCGGTCTCTCTGGCTGTACTCCTCGAGACATCTCTTAAATACAGCAGGTGTGAACTCCGGCCAGGACTCCGGCACAAATTCCAATTCCGCATAAGCAATCTGCCACAATAAATAATTGGAGATACGCTCTTCGCCGGAAGTACGGATCAACAAATCAACTGGTGGGAAACCAGCTGTCATCAAATATTGTTCAAATCCTTTTTCATCAAGTTCCAAATCAGCTTTGCCATCTTTTACATCTGCCGAATATTTTCTAGCCGCCAAAAGAATCTCTCTCTGGGAACCATAGTTCATGCAGATGTTCAGATTCAAGCCAGTATTATTCTTGGATTCTTCCATGGCATCCTTCAGAACTTTTTCTGTTGCTTTTGGCAGCTGATCCAGTTCCCCAAGAATGTTCATACGGTATCCACGGTCTAAAAATTCCTGCATGTATTTCTTAAAAAATACCGCCGGCAGTTTCATAATGTAGTTCACTTCATTATCGCTACGTTTCCAATTCTCCGTTGAGAACGCATAAAGTGTGAGATATTCAACACCCATCTCACTGGCGGCAATTGCAATTGTACGTACATTGTCTGAGCCAGCTAAATGTCCTGCTGTTCTTGGCAGTCCCTGTGCTTGAGCCCATCTGCCGTTTCCATCCATGATAATTGCAACATGTCTGCATTCTTTCATCGGATTTTCCTCACTTACACTTGTATTATTATACCGGTTTTATGCCGCATTTTACAGTATGAAGCACCGGAACCATACAAAAAAGAAGATGTGTTGCCACACCTTCTTAGTCATTACTTATTTAATACTTCTTTTTCCTTGGCTTTTGCCATTGCTTCAATCTTTTCCGCATACTTGTCTGTGAGCTTCTGTACTTCCTCTTCACAGTCCTTCTGCGTATCCTCATCCATTGTCTTATCTTTCTTGACCGCGGTCATAGCATCACGGCGGACATTACGGATCTGGATCTTTGCTTCCTCTTCGACTTTACCGACCTTTTTCGCCATTTCCTGACGTGTTTCACCAGTCAGCTGAGGAACACTTAAGCGGATGACAGTGCCGTCATTCTGTGGGGCAATGCCAAGATCTGCTTCATTGCAAGCCCTTTCAATGTCCTTTAATGTCGAAGGGTCATATGGCTTAATGACCAATGTTCTGCCTTCGGATACGGAGATACCAGCAATCTGATTCAATGGAGTTGGGGAACCATAATAGTCCACTTCCACCTTATTCAGCATATTTGCGTTGGCCATGCCGGTACGGATCTGATTCAATTCATTCTGGAAGAACTCAACTGTTTTTTCCATTTTTGCGGTACTGCTTTCGATAATCGGGTATGCCATCTTATTTTTCCTCCTGATTCACAATTGTGCCAATCTTATCGCCTTTCATGGCTTTGACGATGTTGCCATCCTCATTCATATTAAATACCACAAGTTCCATATTGTTGTCCATACATAAAGATGCTGCCGTGGAATCCATGATCTGCAGATTCTTGCTCAGAACATCCTTATAGGTCAGATGATCAAACTTTGTGGCAGTAGGATCCTTCTTCGGATCTGCCGAATAAACACCATCGACACCATTCTTTGCCATTAAGATTGCATCTGCTTTGATTTCATTTGCACGTAATGCTGCTGCCGTATCCGTTGAGAAATAAGGAAGACCTGTGCCGCCGCCAAAGATGACGACTCTGCCCTTTTCCAAATGACGGATTGCACGTCTTTGGATAAATGGTTCAGCAATCTTATTCATTTCTACCGCGGTCTGGACACGCGTATCGACACCAACACCTTCCAATGCGGACTGAATCGCTAAAGAGTTAATGATTGTTGCCAGCATGCCCATATGATCGCCTTGAACACGGTCAATGCCAATATCTGTCAATGTTTTTCCACGTATAAAGTTACCACCGCCTACAACGACTGCAATTTGAATTCCCATTGCCTGTGCTTCTTTGATCTCTTCTGCCAACTTCTGTAAAACAGCCGGGTCAAAGTTCTTTTCATTGCCAGTCAGAGCTTCGCCGCTGAGCTTCAATAGAACACGTTTATACATGATTATCCTCCAATATTTTTACTGCCATTATTATACCATTGCCTTTCCTTCTTTTCATTCCTTTTTAGCCAAGAAACGTATATCATTAAGACGAGGTAAAACAATGACACAATACGCAATCGCCGACATTGGCTCCAATACAATGGTCCTTGTCATCTATGAGATTCAGGACGGCAGACCAATCCAGGTCTATCACAAATCCACCCCTGCGCATCTGATTGATGATGTCGATGCCACAGGCCGGATGTCCAATGCGGGCATCCGTAAAGCCTATGAGGTCTTAATGACCTACAAAAAGACTTGTGATGAGCATAGTGTAGCCTATCGCTGGGCAGATATCACTGAACCTTGCCGGATCACCAATCAGGAGGATCTGGTCCAGGCACTTGCCAGCTGTTCCTTTGAAGTTCATCCGCTTTCGGGTTATGAAGAAGCTGCCTGCGATTATCTTGGTTCAAAAAACAGTTATCCAGATCAAAAAGACGGTATCGCCTTTGATGTCGGCGGTGGATCCACCGAACTTATATCCTTCCATGACGGAAAGATTGCCGAAGCAATGTCCTTTCATCTTGGCTGTGTACGCTTATCGCACCTTCCGTTAGATACAAAGGAATGTGCTGAAGCATTAGCGAAAGCACAGCAGGAGTATCCTTCCCTGCAGACAACTTCCAAAGAATTGATTGGCATTGGCGGCACCATTCGTGCAACCGGGCTTGTCTGTAATGCACTGTACCATTCACAAAGTGCAATTGCCGTATCCCAGTTGGAAGAACTCTATCAAAGATTGATTGCACAGGAGCCAGAAGCCATGCAGGCAATGTACGATCACGTAAAGCCATCCCGGCAGCCGGTATTCTTGCCAGGTATGCATATGATTCTTGAAATCTGCAAGACGTTCCAGGCAGATACAATCCTAGTATCCGAATCCGGGATTCGAGAAGGATTCCTGCAGGAATGCTTGAAAAGACAAAAACGTTAAATTGTCAATATTTTTGGAATCCATGCTTTTCTGTTCTATCAGAGTGCTAAAATATTTGTGTATTAGGAGGATAGATAAATGTCAATTATTTTAGATTTATTGGTCGGCGCCTTCGCTGGTTGGCTGGCTGCAAAGTTAATGGGAATGGATTCATCCAACTGGATCATCAACTGTGTATTAGGTCTCTGCGGCGGCTTAGTCTTCGGATTGATTGCCGGCTTATTCGGAATCGGTGCAAAGAATCTGATTGGAAGTCTCATCTTCTCTGTCGTTGGTGCCTGCCTGCTGGTCTGGCTCTACAACAAATTCATCAAGAAGTAAGCAACAAAAGATATCCCAACGGATATCTTTTTTCATGCATGCATAAGAAAAGCAGTTCTGTTGAACTGCTTTCTTGTTTATTTCTGTTTCTTAAATGCTTTCCATGCAAGTCCGGCAAGAATTCCGCCGATGCTTGGACCAACAATGAATACCCAAAGATTTGCTAAGGCTGCTCCGCCGGCAAATAATGCTGGACCAATAGATCTTGCTGGGTTCACAGATGTACCTGTTAAGGAAATTCCAATTAAATGAACAGCGGTCAATGCAAAGGCAATTACAATACCCGCATTGTCACTGCCTTCGGAAGTAGAACCTAATACAGTAATGACAAAGATAAATGTCAGCAGGATCTCAACAAGTAAAGAGATACCTACATTCCCGTTGTACAGACCGTTTGCCCCAAGTCCGCTGTCAAAGCCGGCAATAATACCAACCAGAAGTGCGCCAACAATTGCACCAACAACCTGGGCAAGAATATAACCGCAGCATTCAATTCCACTCATCCGTCCATCAAAATACATACCTAATGAAACGGCTGGATTGACATGTCCGCCGCTGATCTTACCAACACTGTAGGCAACACAGAAGATTGCACCGCCAAATGCCAATGCCGTCAATATGTATGCTGCATTGATCTCAGCACCATTCACGTGTGTCATCGCAGCTGTGCCGCAGCCAATCAACACCAGCATCATTGTGCCTAAAGCTTCCGCCAATAATTTCTTATAATCCATACTCTATCCTCTTTTCGTGATCGATAGAACCCCCCTTATCACGAATCCCTTCTATCTCTAGTTTTAGCACGATTCTGCTTCATTATAAAGATTAAAAAAGATACTCTTGCGAGTATCTTTCGCTTTACTTCATCATGCTTGCAACTTCAGCAGCAAAGTCATCCTGTTTCTTTTCGATGCCTTCACCAACCGTGTACTTAACGAACTTGATGCACTCTGCACCGTTGTCCTTCAGGAACTGTCCTACCTTCTTTTCAGAATCTAAGAAGTATTCCTGATCAACTAAGCACATATCTTCCAGAGACTTGGAAAGTCTTCCTTCAACGATACCGGCCTTGACCTTTTCAGGCTTGTTCGCAAGTTTCTCATCATTTGCGAGCAGACCCATCTGGATCTCACGTTCATGATCAACAACTTCTGCTGGCATATCATTTCTGGAAACGTATGTTGGGTTCATGGAAGCAACCTGCATTGCAATGTTCTTTGCCATGCCTGCATCCTGTGTTCCCTTCAGTACGACAACAGCAGTGATTCTGCCGCCCTGGTGCTTATACAGACCGAAGACTTCATCATCGTTCTTTGTAACGATTTCAAATCTTCTTAATGTGATCTTTTCACCGATGATAGCAGTCGCATTGACAATCTTATCATTCAATGTCTCACCATCTTCAGCCTTCAATGTCAGTGCTTCTTCAACAGTAGAAGCATTGCCAGCTAATAAAGTCTTTGCAACAACATCCATCAGAGCTAAGAACTTGTCATTCTTTGCAACGAAGTCTGTTTCTGCATTTACTTCGACAACGACTGCCTTGTTACCATCGACCAGATATGTAGAAAGTCCTTCGGCAGCAACACGGTTCTGCTTCTTAGCAGCCTTTGCGATGCCCTTTTCACGAAGCCAGTCGACAGCCTTTTTCATATCGCCATCGCACTCGACAAGGGCCTTTTTGCAGTCCATCATGCCGGCATTTGTGAGTTCACGAAGTTCCTTGACCTGACTTGCGGTAATAGCCATTAGTCCTTGTCCTCCTTGACCTCAGCCTTTACTTCAGCCTTAGGAGCTGCAGGTGCTGTTGTACCTTCTGCTGGTTTTGCAGCGGCACGGTTGCCATTTGCATCTCTGCGGAAGACACGTCTCTCACCATTGTAAGAACCACGTCTGTTGTTATTGCCCATCTGCTGACGGTGCTCTTCAAACTTAGCTCTTCTTCTTCTCTCGTATTCAGCTGCGTCTTCTTCAACCTTCTTGATGACATCCTTCATTGTGATGTCTTCGCCCTCTTCTTCAGCGACGTTCTCTACTGGTAAGTTCTTACCTTCGCAGATTGCATCTGCAATCAGAGAGACCATGAGCTTGATTGAACGAACTGCATCATCATTTGCAGGGATTGGATAATCAACTGTTCTAGGATCTGCATTTGTATCAATTAATGCAAATACTGGGATGTTCAGCTTGCGAGCTTCTGCAACTGCGTTGTGCTCTTCTAATGGGTCAACAACAAACATTGCATCAGGAAGCTTCTTCATTTCCTTGATTCCGCCAAGGAAGTTGTCCAGTCTTTCCTTCTTCTGCAGAAGAACAGCCTGTTCCTTCTTTGTATATACTGCTAATGTACCGTTGCTTTCCATTTCTTCGATGTCAATTAAAGTCTTGATGGACTTCTGGATGGTACGGAAGTTTGTTAAAGTTCCGCCTAACCATCTCTGGTTGACATAGAAGCTTCCGGAACGGAGTGCTTCCTCCAGGATTGTAGCCTGAGACTGCTTCTTTGTACCGACGAACAGTACCTTTCCGCCATCTTCAGTGATCTTCTTCAGAGCGTTGTAAGCTTCTTCGAGCTGAGCCTCAGTCTTGTTCAGGTCGATGATGTAAACACCGTTCTTAGCAGTATAGATATACTGCTTCATGTTTGGATTCCACTTACGTGTCTGGTGACCAAAGTGTACCCCATTTTCAAGCATTTTCCTCATTGAAACAACAGTCATAATTTTTATTTACCTACCTTTCCGTTGTTTTCCGCCACAGTTTCGAACCCTATCAATGCATGAATGCTTATCTAAGCCATGCACACGGGATAGAGAATTCACTGTGTGAGAAGTACGTCCTCTCGAGAAAAGAAGACGCCATATGTGATAGTATCACAACTCAGCGTCTTCTTCAATGGTTTTTTTGCTTAATAAAGCCTTTTTTTACTCTTTTGGACCGTATTGTTCGTAATACGAATTGATTCTGGCCAGCATTTCGCCATCCAGGGCCTCTTTTTCCTTGAGAATCTCAACGACTTCCGGCATAGATACGATAGCCGCTGTCGGGAAGCCATACAGTTCCGCAATCTCATTCAAGGCAGTTTTGGTACCTTTTCCCTTCTCATGACGGTCTAATGAGACGATCAGTCCCTTGATATCCACTTTTGCCTGTGCACGGACTATCGGCACAGTCTCTTCCATCGATTTGCCAGAGGTTGTGACATCTTCAATCATGATGACGCGGTCACCATCTTCCAGTTTCGATCCTAACAAAATGCCCTTATCGCCATGGTCCTTGATTTCTTTCCGATTGGCACAGTAGCGTACTTCCTTGCCATACAGTTCGTTCAAAGCCATGCAGGTCGCGACTGCTAGAGGAATCCCCTTATACGCCGGACCAAACAGGACATCAAATTCCAGGCCGAAATTATCATGAATGGCCTTGGCATAATAGCGTCCAAGTTCCGTCAGCTGGGAACCTGTCACATAGGCACCTGCGTTCATAAAGAATGGCGATTTCCGACCGCTCTTCAGTGTGAAGTCACCAAACTTCAGTGCGTTGCAGCGGAACATAAAGCTGACAAATTCTTTTTTATACTCTTCCATGGGATATGGTCTCCTCGATCTCACGGTAAGTTGCGACAGGATTCTCCGCCTTCGTGATTGATCTACCGACAACAATCATATCACAGCCTTGTTCTCTGGCATATGACGGGGTTGCGACTCTCTTCTGATCATCACTGCTGCCGCCGGCTAAACGGATGCCTGGAGTCACTGTTAAGAAATCATCCCCGCAGGCTTCATGAATTGCCTTGGCTTCATAAACAGAACAGACAACCCCATCCAATCCTGCTTCCTTGGCATTCTTCGCATAATGGACAACCGTGTCCATGACCTCTCCTTCAATGCCAATCTCTTTGTTCATCACATCCTGTGATACAGAGGTCAGCACCGTAACGCCAATTAATTTTGCCGGTTCCTGTCCAGCAGGTGTTCCTTCCAGGATACCTTCTTTGGCAGCCTTCATCATTTCAATACCGCCGGCACAATGACAGTTGACGATATCTACACCAAGCTTGGCAAGATTCTTCATCCCGCCCTTAACCGTATTTGGAATATCATGAAGCTTCAGATCCAAGAAGATCTTGTGTCCGCGTGCTTTGACTTCACGGATGATATCCAGGCCGCAGGCATACGTCAGTTCCATGCCGATTTTGACATAGACAGGTTCCTGGAACTGGTCTAAAAAGGCAAGTGCTTCTTCTTTGGTTGAAAAATCTAAGGCAACAATTGTTCTGCTCATCGTAAACTCCTCCCGACTGCTTCGTCTAATGTACGATATCCATATTTGTGTAATGTATCCGGCAGTTCTTCAATGATCTTTTTGCATATATATGGGTCTACAAAGTTCTGGGCGCCGACTTCGACTGCCCTTGCCCCGGCATTCAGAAACTCTAATACATCTTCCGCATTCTGCACCCCGCCGACACCGATGATTGGAATATTCACGGCTTGTGCACATTGATACACCATGCGTACCGCTATCGGATGAATGGCAGGACCAGAAAGTCCGCCAGTGGTATTTGCGAGCAGCGGCTTGCCTGTCTTCAAATCGATCTTCATGCCAAGCAGTGTATTGATCAGTACAAGACCATCTGCGCCAGCTTCTTCGACAGCTTTGGCAATGGATACGATATCCGTCACATTTGGTGTCAGTTTGACATAGACAGGTTTTGCGGCGGCTGCTTTACAGATTTTTGTGACATGTGCAGCAAGTTCTGGATTTGTTCCTAGACCAATCCCGCCATGCTTTACATTCGGACAGCTGATATTTAGCTCATAGGCTTTGATCACCGGCTGATCATTCAGCTTCTGAATCACTTCTAGATAATCTTCTTCACTTGCCCCGGCAACATTCGCCAGGATTTCTGTATCGAACTGGGCTAAAAAAGGCAGTTCATTTTCGATAATGTAATCTACGCCATGATTCTGCAGGCCAATGGCATTCAGCATGCCCATTGGTGTATCAGCAATCCGTGGCGTCGGATTGCCAAACCGTTCCTGCGGTGTGGCACTCTTAATGGCAATGCCGCCAAGCAGCGACAGATCATATAACTCCGCAAACTCGCGGCCAAAACCGAAACAGCCGCTGGCAGGAATGATTGGATTCTTCAAATGCAATCCTGGCAGTTCTACATGCAGGTCCATTACAGCACCACCTTTCCGATTTCAAAGACTGGTCCATCTTTACATACGCGCAAAGATTCCCCATCTCTATCTTTCACGACGCAGCCCATGCATGCACCAATACCGCATGCCATCCGGCTTTCAAGCGAGATGTATCCATGGCAGGAACTGCTTACTGCTTTCAGCATCGGCATTGGTCCGCACGCTTCCACAAAAGAAGTTGGAATATTCTTCTCATGAATTGCATCCAGGACGGTCCCTTTTGTTCCCTGCGACCCATCCATTGTTGCAACAATCACATCACAGCCAAGCTGTGCAAACCGTTCGCATAGAAAGATCTGTTCTTTGGTATTAAAACCTAAGACGGCAGTTACATGCATGCCATTCTTACGATATGCTTTTGCCGTTTCAACTAATGGTGGAATTCCTACGCCGCCGCCAATTAAAACGACATCGTTTTCTTCCACAGGGAAACCATGGCCTAAAGGTCCAAAGAGATTCAGGTTCTCTCCCGGCTTCATGGTATGCATGGCAGATGTACCTGCACCGACAACTTTATAGATCAGCACCATTGTACTGTCCTTGATCTCACATACCGAAATTGGCCGACGTAAATAGTATCCAGGCACCTGCACCTGTACGAACTGACCAGGCTTGACCAATGCGGAAAGAGATGTCTCCAATTCTATCTGATAGATGTCTGGAGATATCTTTTCATTCCGTAAGATTTTTGCGTCTGTACATTCCATTTTTATTTTCCCATTTCATTCAAAGATTCTAAAGAGAAGGACTGGGATTCCAGAACTCTCAATAAAGCATTCGCTGTATCCAGTGATGTCATGCAGGAGATATTGTTCTCTGCACTGACACGGCGGATCAAGAAGCCATCCAAGGAAGAACTGCGGTCCTGCGCATCCATGGTATTAATGACAAAGCTGACTTTGCCCTTCTGGATTATATCCAGGACATTTTCATGTTCCGTATCTTCGGAGATCTTCGCTGCGGTATGCACGAAGAGACCATTGTCTTCCAGATATTTTGCGGTGCCGGCAGTTGCGTAGATGCCATAGCCAATCGCATAGAAACGTTTTGCCATTTCGAGAGCATCTTTCTTATCCTGATCTGCAATGGTCATTAAGACCGAACCGTACATCGGAATCTTGGCGCCGCTGGCAACCATTGCTTTATATAATGCCTTTTCAAATGTAACATCGCAGCCTAACGCTTCCCCAGTGGATTTCATCTCCGGTCCAAGGACTGTATCTACACTTCTCAGTTTTGCAAAGGAGAAGACTGGTGCCTTGCAGTAGACATGTCCTGGCTCTTCTGGATGATAGCCTGGCTGATACCCCTGTTCCTCTAAGCTTTGGCCAAGAACCGCTTTCGTCGCTACCGTGCACATTGGTACGCCGGTGATCTTCGATAAGAATGGAACGGTACGGGAAGATCTTGGATTGACTTCAAGGACATAGACTTTTTCTTTGCGGTCCACAATGAACTGAATGTTATACAGACCAATGAAGCCGAAGCCGCGGCCGATCTTTTCAGCATAATCAATGATCGTCGCCTTGACTTTTGGACTTAAGGTCTGAGATGGATAGACACTGATTGAGTCACCCGAATGAATGCCGGCTCTTTCGACATGTTCCATGACACCCGGAATATAGACATTCTTGCCATCCGCAATTGCATCGATTTCGCATTCCTTGCCTAAGACATATCGATCAACAAGGATTGGTGAATCATGGCTGATTTCTTTGACTGCAGTTGTCATATAGATGCGCAGTTCATCATCGTTGTGAACAATCTCCATTGCTCTTCCACCCAGGACATAGCTTGGCCGGACAAGGACTGGATATGTGATGTTATGTGCAATCTTCAAGGCATCTTCAACATTGTATGCGGTCATGCCTTCCGGCTGTGGAATCTTCAATGCATCCAGCATCGTCTCAAACTCATGACGATCTTCTGCTTTGTTGATTGAATCCAGTGAAGTGCCGAGAATGGTCACACCATACTTGACCAGACTGTCTGCTAAATTGATTGCAGTCTGACCGCCGAACTGAACGATGACACCAAGCGGCTGTTCAAGGTCCACAATATGCATGACATCTTCAGTTGTTAATGGTTCAAAGTAAAGCTTATCGGAGATCGAGAAGTCTGTAGATACCGTCTCCGGGTTGTTGTTGATAATGATTGCTTCGTAACCTTCCGCATGCAGCGTCTCAATGCAATGGACCGTTGCATAGTCAAACTCAACACCCTGACCGATACGGATTGGACCGGAGCCCAAGACAATGATCTTTTTCTTATCGGTACGAATGGATTCATTTTCTTTTTCATATGTACTGTAGAAGTATGGAGTCTCCGATGTGAATTCACCAGCACAGGTATCGACCATCTTAAAGACTGGTGTAATACCGTTCTGCTTCTCCAGTTCATATAGATCCAATTCATTCATCTTCCATTTTCTGGCAATATAGGAATCGGCGAAACCATTCTTCTTTGCTTTCGTTAACACTGCCACATCATTTGGATGTTCTTTGACTTCTTTTTCCAGATCAATGATCTTCTTCATATGATTCAGATACCAGTAGTCAATGTGTGTCAGTGTCTGGATTTCCGCCATGCTGTATCCATTGCGGATCCATTGTGCGATTGCAAAGATGCGTTCATCATCTCTCGCTTTGATTTTCAGATAGAGTTCTTCTTTGGTTGCCTTATGGAATTCCTTCTTTTCAATATGGTCAACTTTGATTTCCAAAGAGCGAACTGCTTTTAAGAAAGATTCTTCAAAGGTACGGCCGATGGCCATGACTTCACCGGTTGCTTTCATCTGCGTACCAAGCTGACGATCTGCATTTGGGAACTTGTCGAATGGCAGACGCGGGAACTTTGTAACGATATAGTCTAATGCAGGTTCAAAACATGCATAACTTGTTTTGGTGATTGGATTAATGATTTCATCTAAGCCTAGTCCAACGGCAAGCTTTGCTGAGATCCGGGCAATCGGATAACCGGTTGCTTTGGATGCTAAAGCAGAAGAACGGGAGACACGTGGATTGACTTCAATGACATAGTATTTAAAGCTGTTTGGGTCTAAGGCTAACTGAACGTTGCAGCCGCCGCAGATATGCAGTGCACGAATGATCTTTAAGGATGCGTTCCGCAGCATTTGGTTCTCACGGTCTGTCAATGTCTGGACAGGTGCTGTAACAATTGAATCACCAGTATGGATGCCAACGGGATCTAAGTTCTCCATGTTGCATACAACGATGGCATTATCCTTTGCATCACGCATGACTTCGTATTCAATTTCTTTATAACCGGCAATACTCTGCTCGACTAAGATCTGATGAACAGGTGACATTTTCAGACCAGTATCCGAAATATGACGGAGCTCTTCTTCATTGTGCGCAAAGCCGCCGCCCGTACCACCCAGTGTATATGCTGGACGAATGACTAATGGATATCCTTCCGTTGCAGCAAATTCCACGGCATCATCAATGGTATGACAGATGGCAGACTCTGGTACTGGTTCTTTTAATTCCTGCATCAAGCTGCGGAAACGTTCGCGGTCTTCTGCCTGGTTGATGGCATCAATATCCGTTCCCAATACTTCCACACCAAATTCATCCAGGATTCCGTCTTTCGCAAGTTCGACAACCAGGTTCAGACCTGTCTGTCCGCCAAGAGAGCCAAGGATGGCATCCGGTCTTTCTTTGAAAATGACACGCTTTGCGAATTCAACGGTCAGTGGTTCGATATAGACACGATCGGCAATGGTCGAATCCGTCATGATGGTTGCTGGATTAGAATTGATCAGGATTACTTCGTATCCTTCTTCCCGTAAGGAGGTACATGCCTGGGAACCGGCATAATCAAATTCAGCAGCCTGACCAATAACGATTGGTCCGGAACCGATGACCATGATCTTATGAATATCCGTACGCTTAGGCATTTGTCTTTCCTCCTTCCAGCAGCTTCATGAATGCGTCAAATAAATAGCGAGAATCCTGTGGGCCGGCATTGGCCTCTGGATGATACTGCACCGCGAAGCATGGGTAGTCGAGATGACGTACCCCTTCACAGCTGCCGTCATTCAATGCCTGATGCGTCATTTCCAAACGTGTATTGTTCAGAGATTCAATATCGACCGCAAAGCCGTGGTTCTGCGATGTAATCTCAACTCTTCCAATTGCCAGGTTCTTGACCGGATGATTGGCACCGCGGTGGCCGAACTTCAGCTTATACGTCTTCGCATCACTTGCTAAGGCAATCAATTGACAGCCAAGACAGATGCCGAACACTGGCAGCTGTGGAATCAGTTCACGAACAGTTTCAATTACACCCGTGAGATCTTCTGGATCACCAGGACCGTTGGATAACATGACCCCATCCGGATGCAGATTCATGATTTCTTCTGCCGTTGTATTGTATGGCACAACAATCAGATCACATCCGCGATTGGATAATTCTCTTAAGATATTCAGTTTCACACCAAAGTCCATCACAACGACTTTTTTGCCGCGGCCTGGAATTGGGTAAATGTTCTTTGTTGATACGCGGGCAACCTGATCATGCAGGAAGTCTGCTTTCTTTAATGTTTCTACTAAGGCAGGAATTTCTTCTTCCGTATTGCAGAAAGATGCCTTGAGGGTTCCCAATGCACGGATTTTTCTTGTAATCGCACGTGTATCGAGATCATAGATTCCTGGAATCTTGACACGCTTGAGGTACGCATCCAGATTCTCTTTGCAGCGGAAGTTACTTGGTTCCTCGCAGCAGTCCTTTACTACAAAGCCGAATACCGCTGGTTCAACGGATTCATTATCATCCTTGTTGATGCCGTAGTTGCCAATCAGAGGATATGTCATCATGACAATCTGACCGCAGTAAGAATTATCCGTCAGGATTTCCTGATATCCTGTCATGGATGTATTGAATACTAATTCACCTATCCGATACGTATCATAGCCAAAGCCTTCGCCCTCATAACTGCTGCCGTCTTCTAACACAAGATATCTTTTCATGCGTTCTCCCTCCATACGGTTCTTCCATCTACAATCGTTTCCTTTATTGAAGCTTGGACTTTCCAGCCCGTGAATGGTGTATTGGTTCCTTTGGATAAAAAGTTCTTTGGATCAATGCTGGTTTCTTCGCCCAGTCTGACCAGAATCAAATCGCTCTTCCACCCTTCACGGATTTCACCTGTTCTCGCTAAACCAAATCGTTTTGCCGGTGCAGTACTCATCCAGTTGATCAACTGTGCTAACGTCCAGCGTTTTTCTTTCCATACAAATTCGGTATACAACAATGGGAAGCTGGTTTCCAGAGAGACAATACCGAATGCCGCATCTTCCATTGGTCTTTCTTTATCCTGGATGGTATGCGGGGCATGGTCACTGGCAATGAAATCCAAGGTGCCATCCTCTAATCCTGCTAGCAGACTCATACGATCTTCATGCGTCCGTAACGGCGGATTCATTTTCCAATTGGTCCCCTGTACATCCGTGTTTTCGAGCAGCAGATGATGCGCCGTGACTTCTGCACTGACATCTGCATGCATCTGCTTTGCCTTGCGCAGTGCTTCAACACTCTGCTCAGCACTGATGTGACATGCATGATATCTGCCATGAATACGTTCGGCAATTTCGAGATCTCGTTTTAATGGTTCACTTTCGCATTCCGATGGAATTCCCACCCAGCCATGCGCGGCTGCATATGGTGCTTCATGAACGCAGGCACCCGGCTTACGATACTTCATATCTTCCGTATGGCATGCAATTAGAAGATCTTCATCTTTGGCTATCTGTAATGCATGTGCCATGATTTCCGGATCATTCATGCCAACGCCATCATCCGAGAACCATTTCACACCAAGGGTATGGATTGCATGCAGATCACAGAGCTGCTTTCCTTTTTCTCCCAGCGTAATCGGTCCGTAAGGATAGGTATGTACAATGGATTCCTGTTCGATCAGCTGCAGATACTCTTTCATCTGTGCCATTGTATCTGGACAAGGAATAACATTCGGCATTGCAAAGACGGAAGTAAACCCGCCATGCGCGGCAGCGAGTGATCCAGTACAGATGGTCTCTTTATCTTCGTGACCCGGCTGACGGAAATGTACATGCACATCCACAAGGCCTGGCAGTACGGTCAATCCGGTTCCATCAATCTCCTCATAGTCCCCTTCAATACATGGGGCAACTTTCAGAATCTCTTCTTCATCAAAGAGAATCTGCAGCTTCTGTAATGAGCCTTGATAGAAGACATCCGCATTTTTGATCACGCGTTTCATTATTTCTTCTCCTCAAATGGGGCATATCCAAACGCTCTTTTAATAACTGCTTTCCGCACCAGTACACCATTGGACATCTGTTTAAAGATGCGTGACTTTGGTGCTTCAACTAAATCGGTATCAATTTCAACGCCGCGGTTGACCGGTGCTGGGTGCATAATGATGGCAGTATCCTTCATGCGTGCATACCGTTCCTTGGTTAGACCGTACTGTTGTAAGTAATCCGCATCACTCAGTCCCTGAATGGCAGCACCGCGTTCCTTTTGAATCCGCAGCATCATGACAACATCTGCCTGCGGCAGTGCTTCATCAAAGTCGACAGCTTCATACCCTTCCCGTTCCCATTCTTTTGGGCCGCAGAAACGTACTGTACTGCCGAATTCTTCCAGTGCTGTTTTGTTGGATGCAGCGACCCGGCTGTGGGCAATATCGCCGCAGATCAACACATTCAATCCTTTGAGCGTGCAGAATTCCTGCTGCATGGTCAACAAATCCAGCAGACACTGGGTCGGATGATTTCCTTTGCCGTCACCAGCATTCAGGATTGGAATGTTGATGCCTTCCAATTCTTTAAAGTATTCATCCTGTGGATGACGGATGACCACCGCATCGTAGCCGACAGCTTCCAATGTTTTGATCGTGTCATATAAGGTCTCTCCCTTGGTCACAGAGGAAGCAGAAGTCAGGATATCTGCCACCTTGCAGCCAAGCTGCAGTTCTGCGGATTCGAAACTGTAGTGGGTACGCGTCGATGCTTCAAAAAAAAGATTGGCAACGAGAGCCTTTGAACAAGGCAGCTGCCAATCAGAATAAGAAACATGAAATAATGACGCATCAGAGAGAATATGAATGATATCGTTTGTGGATAAATCCTGCATAGAGAGTAATGAGTTCTTGTTCATAAGTCCTCCTTTTGCTCAAAAAAAAGGATTCAAATGCCGAATGCATCCAATAACCTTTTTTTCTTCGAAAGAATAATACCATAGACAAACCAAAATGCAATAACTAGATTGATGAAAATTTACCGCAGTGGTTTACATCTTTCATTCTATGAAAATATTACTTTTGTTTTTCATGTGAATGCGGATGAGCTAGATCAACGACTTTCCGCAGACGATCCTGTGTTACATGTGTATAGATCTGGGTCGTGGAAAGATTTTCATGGCCCAGCAGTTCCTGCACAACTCTGAGATCTGCACCATTATCCAAAAGATGGGTCGCAAAGCTGTGCCGGATCATATGCGGATGCAGATGGAATGGTATCCCTGCCTTTTCACCGCTGGATTCGACCACATTTTCAATCGCCCGGGTGGAGATTGGTTTACCGTGCTGATTAACAAAGAGAATCCCGTGTTCGGCGGTATCCTTCATGAATTCCGGGCGGACCTGTGTCAGATATAATTCAATCAGCTGTCCACAGCGGGGATAGAACGGTACCATCCGTTCCTTGCTTTCCTTACCAAGAACACTTAAAAAATGATCTTTCAGATTTACATTTGATATCTTTAAGCCGGCACATTCCGAAACACGGAGTCCGCAGGCATACATGACTTCCACCATACAGCGGTCACGAATCTCCGCTGGGTTGGTCAAATCAAAACTATTCAATAGACTTTCCGTTTGGTCAAAGGTCATGAATTCCGGCAGCTTCCGGCGCGGATTCCCACCATGAAACATCCGTACAGGATTTGCCTCAACTCCTTCGGAGCGGTTCAAATAACGATAAAAGCTCTTTAACGAAGAAAGATTGCGGGCAAAGGACGCATTGGACAGCTCTTTGCCGCCAATCTCCCCGCTTCTCAATTTTGTAATATATTCTGAGACATCTTCTTTTGTGACCGCATTAAAATCATCGATTCCTTTGTCCCGTAAGAATGTCAGAAAGCGTTCAATGTCACGCCGATACGCATCCTGAGTATCCTGGGAACCCGTTCTCGCAAGAGATACATGATTTAAAAATCTGTCGAGACACTCCTCAAAGTTCATGATTGTCGATCATCTCCTGAATGATCCGCATTGACTGTGGTGCATAGGCACCCTTCTTATCCTTTTTCTTCACGCTTTCTTCCAGATGAACAATCCCAAAGTTGGCATTCATCGGCTGGAAGTGGTTGGCATCCGCATGGGTAATATAATAAGCCATGGCACCGATCATCGTCTGGTTGCCTGGCGTCACTGGTTCTTCCCCATTCAGTACATGGGCCAGATTGATGCCTGCCAGCATACCGGAAGCAGCACTTTCAATATAACCTTCGACTCCCGTCATCTGTCCGGCAAAGAACAGATCATTGCGGAAGATATATTGATAGGTCTCCCGTAAGCAGACTGGCGAATTGATGTAAGTATTCCGATGCATGACACCGTAACGGACAAACTCAGCATGTTCCAGACCTGGCACCATCTGCAGCACCCGTTTCTGTTCACCCCATTTTAAATGTGTCTGGAACCCAACAATATTATAGAGGGAGCCTTCCACATTATCCTGACGTAATTGTACAACGGCATATGGTCTCTTTTCACCTGGCTTTTCCAAGCCAACTGGTTTCATTGGTCCAAACAATAAAGTATCGCGGCCGCGTTTTGCCATGACTTCAAACGGCATACAGCCTTCAAAGACTTTTGAGTCTTCAAAGCCATGGACCGGAGCAGCTTCTGCGGTGATCAATGCTTCATAGAAGGCATCGAATTCCTCCCGGTTCATCGGGCAGTTGATATAATCAGCTTCCCCTTTATCATACCGGCTCTTCTTGTATGCTTTATGCATATCAATGGAATCTGCCGTAACAATTGGTGCTGCCGCATCATAAAAGTAACAGTATTCACTGTGGATCAGTTCCCCAACCGCCTGGATCATGGCATCGGAGGACAATGGTCCCGTTGCAATGATGCATGGTCCTTCCGGGATTGCATCCACTTCCTGATGAACAATCTCAATATTTGGATCTTCCATCATCCGTCTCGTCACATCGGCCGAGAACTTATCACGATCCACAGCTAAAGCAGATCCAGCCGGGACCTTATTTTCATCCGCTGCGGTCATGATCACCGAGCCGATGGTACGCATTTCTTCTTTTAAAAGACCAACCGCATTCGTCAATGCATCCGAGCGCAGGGAGTTGGAACAGACCAATTCCGCAAAACCCTCACTATGATGTGCGGGGGAATATTTCTGCGGTTTCATTTCAATCAGCTTTACATGGATTCCGCGTTTCGACAGCTGGTACGCTGCTTCACATCCAGCTAATCCCGCACCGATTACCACAGCTTCTTTCATTCGTTATGCCTCTTTCTTCGCCGCAGATTTCTTCACAGCTGTTTTCTTCGTTGTTTTCTTTGCGGCTGTTTTCTTTGTTGTTTTCTTCGCAGTCTTCTTTGCAGCAGGCTTCTTCGCCGTCTTCTTTTCCGCAGTCTTCTTCTTATCTTCCTTGGCTTTTAAACGGTCTTGTTTTGAAACAATCCGCTCGCCATCCAAGTTCTCCATATAGTGACACTTCGGGAAGTTGGAACATCCTAAGAAATAGGTTCCATACCGGCTCTTTCTCTTTAATAATTCGCCGCCGCAGTCTGGGCAGAATTTACCAGTTGGTTCTGGTTTCTCTGCATCCGGTTTTTCAAGCTGTCTGGTATATCTGCACTTCGGGAAATTTGCACACGAAATGAATTTACCATAACGGCCATTGCGGTAGACAAGTTCTCCGCCGCACTCTGGACAGACTTCACCAACTTTTTCCAATTCCAGTTTTTCCATCTTATCGTAAGCCTGGTCAAGCAGTGGCTGGAACTTCTGATAGAAATCTTTTAAGGTTGGAACTTCTTCCACCTTTCCATCCGCAATCTGGTCTAACTCTTTTTCCATCTTTGCGGTGTAGTCAACGTTGATAATTGCATTAAAGAATTCATCCAGCTTCTCCGTTGTCAAAACACCCTGCTCGGTTGGCCGGAATACTTTTGTACGTGTTGTTTCGGAAGCACGGTCCAGTGTGACATAGCCGCGTTCCTGAATTGTATCAATGATCATGGCATAAGTAGAAGGTCTGCCAATGCCATCCTTTTCCATCTCTTTAATTAAAGATGCTTCGGTATATCTCTTTGGCGGCTCCGTAAATTTCTGCGTCTTTGTCAGATTCTTTGGATCCAGGATCTCTTTCATCTTCAATTCCGGCAGAATGGTATCTTTGGAGGAATCATAGTCTTTATAGACCGCTAAGAAACCATCAAAGGTCATGGTCTTGCCGTTGGCAATCATGTCATGACCATTGCGGCTGAAGGTAATCGTCAAAGAATTGGACGTCGAAGCAGCCATCTGTGAAGCCAATGCACGGGCATAGATCAGTTTATATAAACGATACTGTTCATTGGTCAAATAGCCTTTGATCATTTCTGGATCGTTGTTCAGTGTTGTTGGACGAATTGCTTCATGCGCGTCCTGAGCACCTTCATCATTCTTTGCATGATAGGATGCCGCGAGATACTTCTTGCCGTATTTGTCTTCAATCAGATCCTTTGCCTGATTCATAAAGACATCGGACAATCTTGTACTATCGGTACGCATATAGGTGATCAGACCTTCCTGACCATTTCCTAGATCAATACCTTCATACAGTCTCTGGGCAATGGACATCGTACGCTTGGCTGAGAAACTCAGCTTTGTAGAAGCTTCCTGCTGCAGTGTAGAAGTAATAAATGGAGCCTGTGGTTTACGGGCACTGGTGCTCTCTTTAATATTTGTGATTTCAAAAGCGCCATTGCAGGCATCGTATGCTTTCTGTGCCTGTTCTGCATTTTTAATCTCTGCCGGCTTGCCATTGATCTTCGACAGCTTTGCCTCGAATTCCTGACCATCCTTTTCAAACAATGCTTCCAACGTCCAGTATTCTTCTGGGTTGAATGCCTTGATCTCTTTTTCTTTCTCAACGATGAGCTTTAAAGCAACCGACTGGACACGTCCTGCCGACTTGCTCTTGATCTTCGAATGCAGCAGTTTGGATAACTTAAAACCGATGATACGGTCTAAGATACGGCGTGTTTCCTGTGAATGGACAAGATCCATATCAATTGTCCGCGGTTTTTTAAATGCTTCAATGACAGCGTTCTTCGTAATTTCCTGAAAGGTAACACGATCGACGGCATCTTCCGGCAGTCCCAATTCTTCCGCTAAATGCCAGGAGATTGCTTCTCCTTCGCGGTCGGGGTCGGTTGCCAGATAGACTTTATCGACTTTTTTCGCTTCACTCTTTAATTCCTTAACGGTATCTTTCTTATCTTTTGATACAACGTAAGTAGGCTGGAAGTCATTTTCAATATCAACCCCTAAGCCATCTTTTCCCTGAATTGCTAAATCACGAATATGTCCCTTGGAGGATACCACGTAGTATTCACTGCCGAGATATTTACCGATTGTCTTCGATTTACTTGGTGACTCTACAATAACCAAATTTTTCATATATGGAACCTTCTACCTTCTAGTTTCCGAAAAGTAACAGTACACAGAATAGCCCAAAACTTTTCAAAGTGTCAACAGTCATTCCCTGGAAAGCGTCTTTTTTGGCGTAAATAAGCGTAATTGCTCTTCCTCATATAAAATACCCGCTCCCTGCTCTATTAAGCGGTCACAGCCCTTTCCAGCCTCATCTGAATAGAGATATGGAAAGCACCAAATATCTTTTGATAAAGAAATTGCTTCATTGACGGTCAGCAGTGTTCCAGAACGGATGGTTGCCTGGGTCACGATACAGGATTCTCCTAGAGCCGCAAGGATCCGATTCCGCCAAGGAAAATGATGTTTCTTTGGATGAACGTAGGCAGGATATTCACTTAAGATAAGTCCCTTTTTTGCAATCTCCTGATACAGCTGCTGATTGCATGCAGGGTATCTTTGCGGAATGCCGCAGCCAACGACCGCAATCGTCTTCCCGTCCTGCAGTGCTGTTTGGTGGGCAGCTGCGTCTGCACCTTTGGCTAGACCAGATACAATCACATACTTCTCTTTTAAGATGGATGCCGCAAGGATCGTATTTCGTTTCCCCTGTTCACTTAATTCACGCGAGCCGATAATCGTCATCATTGGTCTCTTTAATAATGATAGGTCTCCTTCATAAAACAAGACCCATGGCGGATACCGCAGTGCCCGCAGGGCATCGGGATATTCTTTATCCAGAACAGTAATACATTTTTCAGAGATTCTTTTTTCCTCAAAGACCATCTGTTTCTGAATTGCCTCAGAGATATGATTCCAATCCCCTTCATAGACATATGCATATTGTATGATTCGATCACGCAGTTCCATCTTCTTATCCTTTTCATCTATATATGCAAAGGATAAAAAAATTCTCTTTTCAGAGAATTTACAGATCCAGTTCTTCCTGGACTACTTTGACTGGTCCATAACTGCGGCGATGGATCGGCGTAATACCATATTGATGGATGGCTTCTAAATGCATCTTGGTTGGATATCCCTTATGCTGGGCAAAGCCATACTCCGGATATTCTTTATCATACTGGATCATCAAGCGGTCCCTGGTCACTTTTGCCAGGATACTTCCTGCCGCAATGGAAATCGACTTCTGATCACCTTTGATCAGATCAATGGTCTTCTTTCCATCGACTTGGAATTTCATCGCATCTGTCAGAATGATCTCTGCCGGTGCATCTTCCGCTATCTGCTTCATTGCCTTCCGGTCCGCTTCCAAGATGTTCAAGCGGTCAATCTCTTCCGGAGAAACTTCAATGATTTCAAACCACAATGCATCTTCCTGGATTAGATCATACAGCACATCTCGCTTCTTTTCCGAGACAGCTTTGGAATCATAGATATCCGGATTCTCATATCCTTCAGGAAAGATCACACCCGCAACCGATAAAGGCCCTGCTAATGGGCCTCTGCCAGCTTCATCAATGCCAACAATCAATTTTCCCTGCGGCCAGTATTCATGTTCATAATCATTGGGACACAGTTTTGTTGTCTTCTTCATTCTCTGCCTTTTCTAATGTAAGTCTGCCGAATTTTCCATGACGCAGATCTGTCAAGAAAGATTCTGCGGCACGCTTCACATCCAGGACATCTTCCCCCAGCTTGAACTGTCTCTTGCGGGCAATTGCTTTCAACATCCCGTTCGGATTGACTTCTCCGGATTCATAGATGTCTTCCAGCAGACCTGGATACAGATCTTGAATCACATGGATGGTATCCATCGCCAGCATCTTCTTATCTAGAATATCATCATTGATGGAACCAACTGCTGCCAGCAAAGACCCTGTCAGTTCATCATCAAAACGCGGCCACAGTACCCCTGGTGTATCCAGCAGATCCAGATTTGGATCCGCATGGATCCAAGTCAAAGAACGTGTCACGCCCGGTTTATCAGCCGCCTTGACCGTATTTCTGCCATTGATCCGATTGATCATTGTACTCTTGCCGACATTTGGAATGCCACAGGCCATCGCCCGGACAGCTCTAGGATGGATTCCCTTCGCTATCTGTTTGTCTCTTTTTTCTTTCGTTACGTTCAGTGCTTCCTGAATGATCTTCTTCCCGCACTTCGCATCATTCATGAGGTCTAATGCAATACAGGAAACATTTTCCTGCTTCTTAAAATAATTGACCCATTCTTCCGTCGCCTTTGGATCTGCTTTATCAATTTTTGACAGCACGATCAAACGTGGTTTGTTCTGTGCCATCTGCGCTAACATCGGGTTTTTGGAAGCCTGTGGAATACGTGCATCTCTTAATTCAATGATCATATCCACGGCCTTTAAACGCTCCACCATTTCGCGGCGCGCTTTTTCCATATGTCCCGGATACCACTGAACTTTTACCATGTCTCAACACCAAACTGCGTAAATGGATAGAAGATAAAAATTCCTTTGGAGATGATGTTCTCTTTCTTGAATGGTCCATAGTATCTGGAGTCCGAAGAATGCGGACGATTGTCTCCTAAGCAGTAGTATTCATCATCGCCTAAAGTGATTGGCGCAACATCCGCCATAAAGGTGCCGTTAAAACTGCTGACATACTTATCACTCAGGAATGTTTCTTCCACATATTCCCCATTGATATACAGTTTTCCATTTTCATAGGATACCGTTTCTCCAGGCAAGCCGATGACTCTCTTGACCAGGTATTCATCTTTTTCTGCAACATAAATAATCGCAATATCAAACCGTTTTAGACCCGTGACTTTATAGCCGCCGACATTGGAAAAACCAAGTGCCGCATCATTCAATGTTGGATACATCGAATTGCCTTTGACCTGTACCGGGCGAATGACAAATGAAGTCAGTAAGAACACTGCAACAATACAAATTGCAAGATCACGAATGAAGGAAATTACTTCACTCGTTGCGGAAGACACAGGCTCTTCGCTCTTCTTCGGCTTCTCCTGCTTCGGCTGTTTTTCTTTGCGCTCATCGGCCTTTGGATCCGTTAATTTTTCAATCACACTGGTCTCAGTAAAAAGAGGGTCTTCCTGTTTTGGCGCATCAGACTTCTCGGTTTCCGTATCATACGATGCATCTGTTAAACGTTCTAATACACGTGTCACAGACATCTCATCGGTTTCTTCATCCATCGTTTCTTTTTTCTTCTCATTGTTATTCATCATAAATTTATTATACACGGAAAAAGGATGTTCCGCGGCATACACTTTCAATAAAGCGCTTTCAAAGAAAAAGAAAAAAAAGGAATCCGAAGATTCCTATTTTGAAAGAAATTATCTGTCTTCCTTGATACGAGCATTCTTAGCAGAACGGCCCTTGAGGTATGTCAGCTTTGCACGTCTGACCTTACCATGACGGAGTACTTCAATCTTCTCAATGATTGGGCTGTTGACAGGGAATGTTCTCTGCACACCAACACCGGAAGACATCTTACGAACCGTGAATGTTTCACCGATGCCGCCGTTGTTCTTATCGACAACAACACCTTCAAATACCTGGATACGAGTCTTCTCGCCTTCCTTAATACGTACATTGACCTTGACAGTATCACCAGATCTGAATGCTGGGATATCTGTACGGATCTGATTCTTTGTAATCTGATCGACTAAGCCTAAATTCATCTTATTTTCTCCTTTTTCTATCGATTATCGTCTGCTCATGAACCATGTTTCTATCAGCGGAACAGCGATGCGCATACAACTGCGCAAGCAAAATGATAGCATAACCCCATCCGCTTGTAAACAAAAATCGGCTGATAGAGCGGAAAATCATCAAATCCAGTGAAAATGACGGCAGGCCTTCCAGATTCCATCCTCAATATTGGCTGCTGTTACGTAATCTGCCTTTTCTTTCAAGGCATCACAGGCATTGCCCATGGCAATGGAGAACCAGCGGGGATCGAACATCACAAGATCATTCCAATCATCCCCAAAGACAACCACATCTTTTGGATCCGCATTTAGATATTCCATCATCTGCAGGATGCCATCCTTTTTACGGTCATACTGAATGACAAAATAATCTTCCGTCATCCGCAGATGCCCAACCGCATTGATCCAGGGATGCAGATCCTCCGTCCCCTTCTTCATGACCAGATATACTTTCAGCACATCCTTTAAAGCACGATAATCCAGTTTCGGATTATAGTAATAGGTCGTCAGTTCTCTGCGCAGACCAGCTTGTTTCAGGAAACGATAGTCTTTGAAATAGACTGCATCCGAATCATCCAGCATGACCATCCAGCCAAGCCCATCGGTCTCTGCATGGTCAATCAGAGATACCACAGCGTCATGGTCCAGCGGGGTCGTCTGAACTACGGCATCATCTTTGACTAAACTGCCGCCGCCAAAGCAGACCAGATTATGAATATTAATACTGTTCGTAAAGGCAACCGCTTTATAATGTGCCCGTCCTGTTGCAATCGCAACAAAGTGACCATTCTCCTGCAGCTGCTGCAGTGCTTTCTCTGCACTCGGTACAATCTTATGCGTCGCGTTATCTGTCAAAGTTCCATCAATATCAAAGAAGAAATATTTCTTATCCATGGAGCTCCTTCTTTCGACAGACCGTATGTCCTTCTTCTTTGGTGACTTCGACAGCAAAATCAAACAAGTCCGGTTTCGCGCACATGGCAAAGTCTCCCTGCGGGAATACATCCTGCTGCTTTGGGTCAAAGAATTTCTTTCCTTCGCTATAGCGCAGATCATCCGCACGCTGGGCAATATCTTTCATCGGTTCCTGTACCAATAATGACTTCAGATACGCCGCACATAGTTCATCTTCTTCCGTCTTTTTTCCATCCCACCCCATAGCGACAAGTGACACTTGTGCACAATGCAGAGAGGCAATATATTCTGCCGTTGCCTTCGCATTGACAAGAGCTCCGGTCAGTATCCGTTCCGCCTTGGCCGCATTGGCAATGCCCTGCGTCCCATTGGTCGTTGTATGCACAAAGGTCCTGCCGGTACAATCCAGATCTTGAATCGCTGCTGGACTGTTGCCATAATCAAACCCTGGCAGTCTTCTGCCATAGCGTTCCCCAATCAGAAGATATTCGGGATGTTCTGCCTTCATTTTCCTGGCTTCTTCTTCACTGCCAACGGCATAGATCTTTTCTGCCCCTTGGGCAAATAAATAAACTTCTAAGGTAAAAGCCCGGAACACGTCGATGATTACCGTGACTCCTTCCGCCTTTTTCGCACCTTCTGTTAATGAAAATATTGAAATGTTCACGGCAGTCTCCTCTCTTTTTCCTCTCCTATTCTATCATGGCACCTTGCGAAAAGAATCTTTTCGCGATATATTAGCAATCGAGGAAAACCTATGGCAGAAAATAAACTCTTTTATCCTTTCAACTACTTTTACGACACGGTCTATACCATCGCTTTTTATGGTTCCAATGCGCCAATGCTGGTCAAGGGAAACCTTGTATTACGGGCTTATTTCAAAGATGACGCAAAGACCATTCCGGATATTGAGCATACTTCAGAATACTTAAGAGATGAGATCTTCTATGAAACAAATAAAGTCATTCGGGAACAGCTGGAAGATCCTTATAACGGAAAACGTGAACTGGTTGAACTGCCTTTCCCACAGTTAGGAAATGAATACTGCATTGTTTATAATGAAGCAGAGATTCCATCCGACCGCTATGACGACCTCTTATCCATCCTGGTATCCCGTGATCCATATGCGCGCGGTGTAGCAATCATTCTCAAGCGCGGACAGGACGGCGGCATCTCCTGGATGAGCGAAAGAGAAGCACGGAATATTCAAAATCTGTTAAAGAACCACCAATGAAAAGGACTGTCATCAGACAGTCCCTTTTTCTTACTTTGCAACATCCTTTTCTGTAACGACACCATAGATCATTGGCCGGATTTCACCTTTTTCCTTCGTGATCTCAATGGCTTCTTTCAGTAACGCTTCGGCATCCTTCAGATACCGATCATCATTGACATATAAAGTACAGAGGCTGTCACCCTTCTTGACCGCATTGCCGCATCTGACCTTCATGACCAGACCAACTGCCGGATCAATCGAATCTTCTTTCTTTGCACGTCCCGCACCCAACAACTGTGCTGCTGTACCAATCTTCTCGGCATTCATGGAAGAGACATACCCATCCTGATCCGCAGTAACTTCAATATGCTGTTTCACCGCAACAAGCTTCTCCATATTTTCAACAGTCAGATAACTGCTGTCTCCACCCTGCAGAGCAATCATCTTCTGCAGCCGTTTCAGACCAGAGCCATCCGCAATCGCCTGCTGCAGTTTCTTCTTTGCGTCTGCTTCATCTTCGGCAAGACCTGCGAGCATCATCATATTTTCACCCAGCAGCATGCATACTTCATACAGCGGATCTGTTTCCGCAATCTCCCCGCTCAACAGCTGAACAGCTTCCCGTACTTCCAGGGCATTGCCAACGGCCATGCCTAACGGCTGATTCATATCTGTCACCAATGCTCTGACCTTCCGGCCAACTAATGTACCGATACTGACCATCAGCTTTGCCAAACGGAACGCTTCTTCCTCAGTACGCATGAAAGCACCCGTACCTGTCTTAACATCCAAGACAATCGCATCCGCACCCGAAGCAAGCTTCTTTGACATAATACTGGACGCAATTAATGGAATCGAGCGTACCGTTGCGGTCACATCACGCAATGCATACAGCTTCTTATCCGCCGGCACTAAGTTGCCGGTCTGTCCAATCACGGAAACACCGTTCTCTCTTACAATCTCTTTAAAGTGGTCCATGGACTGTTCAATGGATGTCCCTGGAATAGATTCCAGCTTATCCAAAGTACCGCCTGTATGGCCTAATCCGCGGCCGCTCATCTTCGCAACCGTACCGCCGCATGCAGCAACCAGTGGTGCGACGACCAATGTCGTTGTATCTCCAACACCGCCCGTACTGTGTTTATCCAGCTTAACGCCTGGCAGATCCGAAAGATCAACGACATCTCCAGAATGCATCATGGACATCGTTAAGTCAGCGGTCTCCTGTGGTGTCATACCCTTCTGCAGGATTGCCATGCACATGGAAGACATCTGATAATCCGGAATATCTCCCTTCACATAGCCATCAATCATCTCCTGGATCTCTTCTTTGCTCAGTTCCAATCCGTCGGATTTCTTCTCAATTGTATCAACAAATCTCATTTCAAAAACATCTCCATTTCTAACACATGATTATCGCAAAATAAATCATATTCTTTACTTATAGTATGCGTCATTCACCCATCTTTTACAAGCAAACAAAAAATGCATTTTCACATGCATTTTAGTGAATATGTTCCATCGCATATTCCACAACATACATGGTAAATGCATAATATATATTTCGTACTTCTTCATAGGACAGTCCTAATTTTTCAGCACATTTTTCGATTGGTTCCTGCGCGCTGTAGCTGTTCATCATGCGCACCCATTCTTCCCGGGAGAACTCCGCGCCATTTTTCATAATGCGCTTCGAGACATATTCCGAAAGAGCCTGATGCATCGTTTGTTTTGACATATTTGGAGCAACATTTTCCATAGGTCTATTTTAATCGAAACATACGCAATTTCAATGCCGGGCATCGGTTATCAGATACCTTTATTGACGTTTATGGATAGCTGAAATAGAATAGGGATATGGAAAATAAAGCAATTAAAGATAAACTGAATCAGTTTGAACTGCCCGTATATGAAGAAATCCCAGATGTTGGTCTGTATCTAGAGCAGGTATCCCGCTACATCAATGGACCTTTGGCGGAATTTCCTGAGATGAAGGTCACCCCTTCCATGATTTCAAATTACGCGAAGGCAAAACTGTTCTCAAGAGTCAATAAGAAGACCTATTCCCGGGAACAGATTGCGATTGTCTTCTTCATCACCATCGCAAAATCCGTTTTATCGATTGAATATGTACGCACTGCCTTGGATCTGTTCCGTGACAAGAATTATTCGGTACAGAAAGGCTATGAATACTTCCGCAACGAACTGCAGAATGCGGTGACCATCTTCTATGAACCTTCCACAACAAAGAATAAGAATGCAAACATTACAGAAGATGAAAAGATGCTGAAGAACATCTGTACAGCTATCGCCCATAAGATGTATCTGGAACGTTACTTTGAAACTCTGCAGAGCACCATGCAGGAACCATCGGGCAAGCATAAAAAGAATGATAAAAAATAAAACAACCGCAAGGTTGTTTTATCTTAGCTTTGCACCGCAGTGTGTACAGAACATTGCATCATGAACGCCTAATTCTGCACCACAGTTCGGACAGAACTTCATCACCGGTTCCTGAGGTGCTTCTTCTTTTACCTCGGCTGGTGTGGTTGGAATTTCTGTATCCGCTGTGGTTTCTTCCACTGGTTCTTTTTCTTCTGTATCTGGTGTTTCCACCGGTTCACTTGAAGTTTCTTCTGCTGGTTTCTCTTCAACAGCCGCATCGGATTCCGCAGGTTTTTCTTCTACCAGAGTTGTCGTTTCTTCGACTGGTGCTGCAGTGTCTTCAACCGATGTTTCCGTTGGTGTAACTGGTGCAGCTGGTGCTTCTTCATTGCTTGGGTTGACCATGCCAGCATATTCTGGCTGTACATAGGTTTCAACGAACAATGTCTTTCTCTTACGATAATAGAACAGATTTAAGACAGCATAGAGCAGGACAGCAACAAAGCACAGCATCAGCATAGCCAGCAGTACACTGCCGGAGAACAGTACTGCACTGCCGCCGTTGTAGCTCAAATAGCTGGAATACAGCTTTACAAATGTTGCGCTTGCATGACGATACATTGAGAATGCACCATAGGCAAGAAATCCTGTTTCAATGGTCCGGACAAGCAGATAATACAGCCATCCCTTTCTCGCTTCTTCTTTCCAGTTCAGCATACCGATCCACACATAGCAGATCAGAATCATCATCATGACACGGACAGCGAAGTACGCTACAACATACCAGAAGCATCCGCCCAGATTCGAGATTGTTGCGCCATACGCTTCCAATACTGGTTTCAATACAACATTCAAGCCTGCCATCCGCAGACCAAATAATTCATTGATCAAGCCAAGCAGTCCATAGGCATCCGATACAACAAGCAGCGGAAGGCCAAAATATAATAGAAAGTGATGCCATTTCAAAGGTGTCTTTTTACGGTCAGTATATTTCATAAATTACCTCTTATGTATGTATTATAAGACGTTTGAAATGAAATGCCAAAATTAATCATGCCCGTTCAGCGGATCCTTCTGCCGCAGTTTTCGCAATAGATGATTTCGTGACTGCGGATAGGTGTTCCACAGAATGGACAGTACTGGATCTCCTGCCGTTCTTCCTCTGTCAGCCAGGTGCCCGTATCTTCTTCCGCTTTCGTGAAATCAGAAAAATAAGATTCCCGTTTCCGATAGTACCGGATCTGCAGCATCATTCCTAATAGCAGGGATCCGATGAGCAGCACCATGCCGGTGATCAGCCATGGCAATGAAATCGACAGCCATGTATATTGAGTGCCAAAAGAAGCAACCAGGGAATTGAGAAAGAAGCGGACCTTCTCTTCATTTACAACAAGGATCTGCATTGTAATGAAACTGAACCAGCAGACAGCAATCGTGATCCATATCATATAGATCATCCAGCTGATAAACCCAAACCATCTCCGCAGGAGCAGACAGATCCAGGCAAAGCACAAAAGACAGGTGCTGATTGCAAGATACATTAAGAACAACGCCTGCAGAGACGCAAAGTCAGTGATATGAAAGACATGCCAGCCATACAGTGTGATCAATAGAGAATTGAAATCATAAGGAAGATGCAGCTGTGGAAGCAGAGGCACCAGCGTCAAATACAAACTGATGCATAACAACAGCGGTATGCATGCCCATACGAGAAAATGATGCCAGCGCATCGGCAGGCCTGTTTGCGTACAATTCTCTTTTTGTTTGTCTTTCTTCATTGATTTCATTATAAGCGATAACGAAAAAAGAAGAAGGTTACAGTTTTCCTTCTTCTTTCAAACGTTTCACAATCTTCATTTCTTCTTTACTGAATGCATGCTTTGCGAAAAGATCCGGACGTTCCTTCTTAGTCAGTAAGATCGACTGTTCCAGCCGCCATTCTTTGATTTTGGCATGATTCCCGGAAAGCAGCACATCCGGCACTTTCTTTCCTTGATAATCTGCCGGCTGCGTATACTGCGGATATTCCAGCAGACCATTCTCATACGATTCTTCCTCGGTGCTGCCTTCTGTGATACTGCCTTTTAACAAACGGATCACAGAATCCATAATGACCATGGATGCAAGTTCACCGCCGGTCAATACATAGTCACCGATGGATACCAGTTCATCCACTTCCTCATTGATGCGGGCATCCAATCCTTCGTAATGACCGCACAGCAGGATCAGATGTTCCTTCGCGGCCAATTCATGTGCTTTCTTCTGCGTATACGGATGACCCGCAGGTGCCATCATCATCGTATAGCTCTGCTCTGTCTTGACCGAATGCAGTGCATCCAGGACCGGCTGACATTTCATCACCTGTCCCATACCGCCGCCAAAAGGACGGTCATCCACATGCTTATAATTATCCAGCGCAAAATCACGGATCTGGACAAACTCTACTTCAACTAATTTCCGGTCAATCGAACGGCCAATAATCGATGTATGCAGAAAGTCTTCATACATTTCCGGAAACAAAGTCAGTACTGTGATCTTCATAACAGTCCTTCCTCCTTATGAATGGTAATGGTCTTCTGTTCCATATCGACCTTCTTGACAAAGACCGGAATATACGGGACCAGACCATCGTTCTGCCCTTCCCTTGCAATCCGCAGACGGGATTGTCCTGGGCAGGTCTCTTCCACCGCAGTGACGACGCCAATGAGATTCTGCTGTTCATCCACGACTTTAAGACCAACCAATTCATCCCGATAGTATTCGCCATTCTTCAATGGTTTCCGATCGGATGCGCTCATATAGATCATACATTCTTTATACTTCTCAACATCATTGATATTCTGTGCATCCGCAAATGAAACTAATGGAAAGCCTTTATGCACACGATAGGAAGCAACACAAAATGGAAGGTACTGTCCTTCATAGTTTATATAGACTGTATTCCCCTTCTGATAGCGTTCTGCATCAAAGTCAGAATAGCTCTTGATCTTCAGCTCTCCCTTGATGCCGTGTGTATTAATGATCTTACCGATCTTGATATAATCCATTTCGTTTCTCCTAATGAAAAGGATGCTTACGCATCCTCGTTAAATCTCAACAAACTTGATTGTGACCTTCTTGTCTTCCGTATGGGAAGCAACACTCATGACCTGACGTAATGCAGAGGCCATTGTGCCTTTTCTACCAATCAAACGAGCAATGTCATCATTCTTTGCATATACATGTAAAAGAACTTCATTGTCTGCTTCACTTGGCATTATTTTGACTTCAAGCTTTTCCTTGTCTTCCACCATTGGTTTCACAAGGTCAAGAAGCACCTTATCCAGTTCTGCCATATTGATTACTTCTTTGCCTTAGCTTTTGGCTCAGACTTTGTCTTAGCTGCCTGCTTAGCATCGTGGAACTTCTTCATCACACCCTGACGTGAAAGAATATCACGTACAGTATCAGATGGCTGTGCACCATTGTTCAGCCAGTATAATGCCTTTTCAGCATCAAGTGTAACTGTCTCTGGTTCAGTTGTTGGATTGAATGTACCGATTGTTTCAATCTCACGTCCATCTCTTGCAAAACGGGAATCCGCTGCAACGATACGATATCTAGGAGCCTTCTTAGCACCCATTCTCTTTAAACGAAGTTTAACTGCCATATTGATCTATATCCTCCTGTTCAACGTGTATTACTATACCCCGGAACAAAACAGCTGTCAAGGGAAATCCCTTGACAGTGTTAATTAATGTCTGCGGAACCCATTGCGGACCTGCAGATCCGGCATTTTATTCTCCATATCATCTGCCATTTTCTGCATCTTTTCTTCCGTCAGGTCACCGCTCTTCTGCATCATACCGAGCTGATCAATTGCCTTCTTGGTGCGGCTGAACTGATTCAGCAGCTTATTGACGCTGTCAACAGTCGTTCCGGATCCCGTGGCAATTCTCTTTTTCATTGTGCTGCGGATTTTTTCCGGATGTGCCCGCTCATACTTTGTCATGGACTGAATAATTGCCTTGGTCTGCTTCATAGCTGTACCTGTCTTGGCATCATCCATCATATCGGCATACTGGTTCATGCCCGGCATCATTTTCATGATTCCACCGAGCGGTCCCATCTTTTCAATCATTTCAAACTGCTTTAGCAGATCATCCATGGAGAACTGGCCGTTCATCATGCGTTCTGCCATCTTCTCGGACTCTTCCTGGTCAATCTTTTCCTTTGCCTTTTCAACCAGCGAAACAATGTCGCCCATGCCAAGGATACGGTCAGCCATACGGTCTGGATGGAAGACATCCATATCATCGATCTTTTCGCCTTCACCGACAAACTTGACCGGTACTTCCGTGATCTTCTTGACAGAGAGCACACCGCCGCCGCGGGAGTCACCATCAAACTTCGTTACAACAAGGCCCGTCAACGGCAGAGCTTCCTTGAAAGCCTGTGCAACGTTGACAATATCCTGACCCGTCATAGCATCAACAGTCAGCAGGATCTCATCCGGCTGTGCGTATGCATTGATATCCTTTAATTCGTTCATCAGTACTTCATCAATATGCAGACGGCCTGCCGTATCGATGAAGACAGTATCATATCCCTGTTCCTTGGCGTGCTCGATCCCCTGCTTTACAGTTTCCAGTGCAGATGTTTCCGCACCCAGCGTAAATACTTCGGTATCAATCTCTCTGCCTAAGGTCTGCAGCTGTTCAATTGCGGCCGGACGGATGACATCCGCAGCAATCAGCATTGGCTTGCGGCCCATCTTCATCTTTGTAATCTTAGCAATCTTGGCAACCGAAGTTGTCTTACCAGTACCCTGAAGACCGACCATCATGATAATGGTCATTCCCTCTTCTTTAAAGTTCAGGCCAGCTTCCTGATTGCCCAGCAGATCAACAATCTGATCATGAACAATCTTGACCAGCTGTTCTCCTGGTTCAACGGACTTGAGAACTTCTTCGCCTCTTGCCTTTTCCCGGATTTCATTCAGGAAATCCTTAACAATCTTGTAGTTTACATCTGCTTCCAGAAGAGCAAGACGCACTTCCTTCAGCATATCTTCCATATTGGCGTCTGTCAGTGTGCCTTTTCCGGCCACATTCCGCATTGCCTTATTCAAACGTTCACTTAATGAGTCAAATGCCATAACTATTCCTCGCTTTATCAAACGAGATTATTTTACCATAGATTTCAGTCTTTCGTTTTTGCGATTACATTTCGCCGGTGCGGATAGGTTACATGTTCGGCAATGATATGACAGTCATAGGTTCCATCACCCTTCGGTAAAGAGACCATTCTCCCTTTCAAAGCCACGACTGTCCCAGGTTTGCAGCAGTCACGTACTTCTTCAGCAATGCCCCGCCAGACCTCCACGAAAAAGAAATCTTCATCCAGTGTTCCATCCATATTACGGAACATCCGGTCTGTCTGCACGATCATTGTACAGACCTTATCACTGCCTTTCCCAACAACTGGTTCTTCCATGACTGTCCCCACCAAAAAACATCCGTTCATCATAATTTTCATCCCCCCTGTGGATGCATTCTTACAAAGAATCGGATTTTCCGCAAAACCATATATTTGTATCAGAGTCTCAAATATTGCAAATATGTCTTAGACAAATCTGCAGAAATTGTCTCCTTTGGATAAAAAAAGACAAAGTGGACTCACTTTGTCAGATGCAGGAAAGCACGGATCCGTTTCTTCCTGGCAATTGCCTTTTTTGCCTTGTTGATATCGCCAACCCACTTGCACTGCCCCGTGCAATGGTCGCAGCTTCCGCCGCAGGTATCAATGCCATGTGTTGCGATATAGTACAGATCTGCAATGACACAGATCATAATCACTAACAAGATCAGCCATGTTACAGTATTCATTCTTCACCTCTTCTTTGCCAATCATATCCAACTGTTTTCATTCCTGCAATGCATATGCCTAAAAAAAGAAGGACCAAAGTCCTTCTTATTCGTATCGTTCTCCGGTCTCTGTCTTTTTGACATCATTCTCCGGTTTGATAAATACTTCTCTTGGCTTAGATCCCTGTGCCGGTCCAATGACACCCGCATCTTCCAGTGCATCAATCATACGCGCTGCCCGGTTATAGCCAATGCCAAACCGTCTCTGCAGCAGACTGGTGGATGCTTTCTGTGCTTCTACAACATAGTCTTTGACTTCCTGGAATAGCGGATCATCATTGACTGTTGCAACGGCTGTGCCATCCCCATCATTGATGCCATCCAGCATAATGAAGGAATCATCATACATTGGAATCGCTTCACTGGAGACATAATCCGCAATCTTCTTGACTTCTTCATCGGTAACGAAGACACCCTGCACACGGGTCGCATTGTTCTGACCAATTGGCATATACAGCATATCGCCATTGCCCAGCAGACGTTCGGCTCCGATATGATCTAAGATCGTACGGGAATCCATGCCGGATGATACTGAGAAGGCAATTCGGCTTGGAATGTTCGCTTTGATAATACCAGTAATGACATCGACCGATGGACGCTGCGTCGCAACAATCAGATGGATACCGGCGGCACGAGCCAGCTGGGTGATCCGCTGTACTGATGCTTCCACTTCTTTACCGGCTACGACCATCAGGTCTGCCAGCTCATCAATAATGACAACAATATACGGAAGTTTCTTTGGACATGGCGAACCATCTTCATTTGGTCTGCCATCCTGCTCCATCACCTTCTGGTTATAGACTTCAATATTCCGAACACCGGCAGCAGCGAATAAATTGTAACGGTCGTCCATGATCCGGACAATGACCTTCAACGCATTGTTTGCCTGCGTTGGATCATTGATCACCGGGCCAATCAAATGCGGAATATGCTGGAATGGTGTAAATTCCACCTTCTTTGGATCAATCAGCAGCATCTTGACTTCATCCGGTTTTGTCCGTAAAAGCAGCGATGTAATGATGGAATTCATACAGACAGACTTACCGGAACCAGTAGCACCGGCAATCAGTAAATGCGGCATCTTATCTAAACGGCATGTGACAGTTCTGCCTAACAGGTCTTTGCCTAAGAAGAACAGCAACGGCTGGTTCTTATCTTTCGGTGTGACATCATTCAGCAGTTCACGGATCTTGACTGGTGTGCTTTCTTCATTCGGCACTTCAATACCCACAGCATTGCGTCCAGGAATTGGTGCTTCAATACGAATATCCTTTGCGGCCAGCTGCATCTTGATATCATCCGTCAGCGACAGGATCTTTGAGACTTTGACGTTGACATCCGGACGGATCTCAAACTGCGTAACGGCTGGGCCAATATGCGTATCGACCAGTTCTGCATCAATATCAAAGTTCTTTAAGATACTAATTAATAATTGTCCCTTTTCTCTTGCCGCCAGTTCATTGGCGCCATTCGCATTCTTTGGCGGAATTGGATCCAGCAGTGCCGGTTTCGGCAGACGATATGGGCGATTCGAACGTTTGACCACAGGAGAAGGAACCGGCTGCAGTGCAGATGCAGCTTCTTCCACAGGTGCTTCTTCTTCCATCGATGCTTCTTCTACCGTATCCGGCTGATCTTGTTCAGCCTTATCCTGCAGTTCATCGACATTAATAAAAACAGAATCTTTATCGGAAACAACTTTGCCTGGAATCTGTACGACTGGAATTTCTTCCGTCGGTCCATCCGCGCGAATATTCAAAATGGATTTGACCTGCGGCTTTTCTTCCTGATCTGTCAATAGAGACAGCTGTTCTGGATCTTTGACATTTTCCGGAACTTCTTTTAATTCAGCGGTCGATTCCTGATCCGCCTGGATCTGTCCAAGCTTTGCCTGCTCCTTCTTTTCCTTATGTTCTGCAAGCATGTTCCAGAGGTTGGCTGGTTCTTTTTCTTCTTCCTCTTCCTCCGGCTCTTCTTCCTCTTCCGTCTGATGATCCGGTGTACGGAAGAACGCTACGATTGTATGGAATGCATCCTTATACGTATCCAGTGATACCAGCAGCAATGCCGTAATGATAAATAGAACAACAATCACAAGAATGACACCGCTCCGGCCAAAGGCCATGGATGTGACACCATAGAGAAGTGCACCTACAATCCCGCCGCCGACTGTCTTGATTGGATCCGCACCGAAATATTCGGTGATATGATCGACATACGGCATGATGGTCGAGATACCGACCTCCTGCGTATTCAGATAAGCACACAGCAGTAAGATGGCACAGATGACGAGAATTGCCGGCACCGGGTTCTTTTCTTCATTGCCATGATGACGGTTCATCACATTGATCAAAATCACCACGACCATGATGCCCAGCAGCAGCCAGAAAAGATCTCCAAGCAGATACCTTTGGAGATCGTATAAGAAGTTCCCAACAACCCCTGCCCGCAGTAAGCCGACAATGGCCAACGCAGAAAGGATCACAATCGTGATCCACTGTCTGAGTTCTTCCTGTGCTTCCCTTTTTTCCTGTGCTTTTGATTTTCTTGCCACGTTACCCTTAATCCTTTGTATTGATTTCTACAATTGCCGGCAGGATCATTGGTCTCTTTCCTGTCTCATGCAGTACATAACGGCTGATCTTATCCCGTGCTTCCGCACGGCAGCCCATATTCTCATAACGATTTTCCTTGACCGCATCATTGATGGTCGATTCCATCAGATCACCAATCTGCTTCACAATGTAATCCGCATCCTTTAAGTAAATGACACCGCGGGACTGTACATCCGGTCCGCCGATGATTTCCTTTGTCGCATGATTCATGACCACACCGACAATGATTGCACCATCCGTTGACAGGATCTCGCGATCCTTCAGGACCATACCGGAAGAATCGAGGTTCTCGTTGCCGTCGACCATGACATCTTCCGCTTCCATTGTATCAAAATTCTTCGCTAAATTGCCTTCATTAAATGTCGCAATCTGCCCATTATCCATGACGATGATCCGGTCTGCGATATAGCCCATATTCAAGGCAATATTCGCATTGGCAATCAATTGACGGTATTCACCCTTGACTGGAACATAGTACTTCGGCTTTAACAGATAGATCATCATCTTGATATCTTCAATGCTTGCATGCATGGAGAATGCACGCTTGGCATCAACACTGATGACTCTGCCTGCTTCACGGTACAGATCATCTTCCATGCTTGCTTCATCACGCTCCGTCCCTGGAACTGCCGGGGAGGCAATGATGACCGTATCGGTAGAACGCAGTTCAATATTCTCATCTTCCTTGATGGCAATCTTATGGACCTTACGGAAAATTGTTGAACCCGTACCAGCGACTAAGACCAGTACATTTTCCATTTCATTCAAGAAGCTGGACGGCGCAATCTCTAAGCCGGCCGGAATATGATAATACCCAAGCTTTGCCATATCCGCTAAGACTGCACGCAGTTCATCATCATAGATCATGACTTTGCGGTTATACTTGTTGGCCAGTTCAATCAATTCAATGACACGGTAGATATTCTGGTTGTATACCGTAACAAAGATTCTGCCTTCCGCATCTTCAAAATACTGATCGATCTGCGAAGTGATGCGGTGGTTCGGGGCACTGTGTCCTTCTCTTGTAGAACCGACGGACTCACACAATAATGCTAAGACACCCGCATTGCCAAGATCGGTAATGTTGGTGATATCAAACTTAAAGGCTTCGTTCATCGTATCGTAGTCAACGATGAATTCGGATGTATAGACGACATAGCCGTCCTCTGTCTTTAACGCTACACCAAAGCCATCTGCGATGGACTGTGTTGTGCCAAAGGTACGGATCTCTGTCTTGCCAATCGTAAAGGTGCTGTTGCGGCGGATCCGATGGATATTGATATCCTTCAGGCCAAGCTTCTTCGCTCTTCTTTCAAAGATCATCGCGGTAAGCGGTGCCATATAGACCGGCACATTCGGAATCTCTTTTAAAAGATTCGGCAGGGCTGCCATGACATCATCGTGTCCATGTGTAATAAAGACACCGCGGATCAGATCCTTGTGCTCGACTAAATATTCAAAATTCGGGATGATCATTTCAATTCCCAGCTGTTCACCGCCAGGATATTTCAGGCCACATTCCATGACAAAAATATCATTCCCATTTTCTACAACATACATATTCTTGCCGTCTTCATCGAGACCGCCAAGCGCAAATATGCGTACTTTGCTCATAAATTATCCTCCATTACTTCTGTACTTCTGCTTTTTCTATTATAGAACAATTCTATTTCTTTCACAACGCACGGCCATCCAGGGAAAAACTCTTAACATCCGTAATTTCGACATCAACAATCTGATTCTCCAGACCTTCCGGTCCGACGAAATTGACCAGCTTATTCTCTTCGCTGTATCCACTGTAAACATCGGCATTCTTCTTTGACTTCCCTTCACACAGTACCTTAACGGTCTGATGAAGATACTTCTCGTTATTTTCCTTCGCCCATTTGTTTAAGTGTTCATTCAAGCGCTGCAGGCGTTCATTCTTGACTTCACTGCTGATCTGGTCTGCCATTTTCGCAGCTGGTGTCCCTTCTCTTGGGGAATACATGAAAGAATATGCCATATCAAACTTGCAGTAATCTACAAGGTCTAATGTTGCCTGGAATTCTTCTTCACTCTCACCTGGGAAGCCGACAATAAGATCTGTTGTAAAGGTGATATTCGGAATCTTCTTCTTTAAACGGTCAAAGAGTTCCTTGTATTCTTCTATCGTATAGCCTCTTGCCATACGGCGTAAGACTTCCGTCGAACCAGACTGCACTGGCAGATGCAATGCCGGCATGATTGCTGGATAGTCCAGCATTGCCTGTATCGTTGTTTCACTGTAGTCCCGTGGGGAGGAAGAATAGAAACGGATCCGTTCAATCCCGGTTTTGGCAACCGCAATCAAAAGATCAGTAAAGCCGTCTTCCATACCAAGGTCTTTGCCATAAGCGTTGACATTCTGTCCCAGCAGAATGACTTCTTTGCCGCCGGCATTCTTCAGCTGCTCTACTTCCCGAATGATATCACTCATACGGCGAGAGCGTTCTTTCCCTCTGGTATACGGCACAATGCAGTAAGTGCAGAACTTATTGCAGCCATACATGATATCCACAAATCCCTTGCAGGACTGGTTCCGGCGTACAGGCAGGTCTTCAATGATCCTTCCTTCTTCCGATAGAACTTCAATTTTTCTCTTCTTTGTCTGAATGACTTCTTTCAAAAGATCCGGCAGACGATAGATATTATGCGTACCGAAAACAAGATCGACCTGCGGATAGGTCTTCAAGATGGTCTCAACGACCGATTCTTCCTGGGCCATACAGCCGCAGATACAGAAAATACAATCAGGGTTTTCTTCCTTCAATCCCTTCAGCATGCCAATCTCACCAAAGACATGTTCCTCTGCTGCTTTCCGTACCGCACAAGTATTAAAGATCAAGACATCCGCTTCACTGGTCTCTGACGTATTGGTATATCCCATGATCTCCATCATACCGGCAATCGTTTCACCATCCCGGACATTGGCTTGGCAGCCATAGGTACGGATATAGTATTTCTTCCCTTTTCCTAATGACTCCAGGGAATCATTCATTGCAAACATGCCATATTCGGCTTGTGCCATTTCTTTTGTTCGATGTGCTTCCGCTTTATGATCCGGAAGAACATAATCATTCTTTTTCATTCTGTTTTTCTCCACGAGGCAATATTATACCAGAAAACACTATGATGCAGAAAAAAACCAGCTTTCGCCGGTTCTTCTTCTTTCCTTACTTTTCGGAAATTGCACTGACTGGGCAAGCACCTACACATGAGAAGCAAGAAACACAAACGCTCTCATCGCACTGAGACTTACCATTCTCGTCAAGAGACAGTGCACTGACTGGGCATGTACCTACGCAGGCACCGCATCCAATGCATGTATCCTTATCAACTGTTACTGGCATGATAATCCTCCTTTAACACTACTATCTTACCATGGCCGCCTTTGATTGGAAATGGTAAACTTCTGTAAAATATCGGCCTTTTCTTTCAGGATATTTATTGTGAGACAACATCCACCATATGATTGCTTACTACCACTTGATATGTAATGCTGGAACCAGCGTCATTGGTAAATGTAATCGTATTCTCTTTTACAGTATATGGATAAAAGTAGTAGGTATATGACTGCCCGTTATTTTCCAGGTCAATATAACTGCCATCATTCACCTTCAACTGGTAGGAAGTATATTTTCCCGGCAGACTGCCTGAGTAGCTGTACATCATATTGGCATCATGCATGCCAACATAACCGGAGACAAGAATCACAGCCGCCAGGGAAAGCCAGCGGAACAACGGCTTTTTGATCAGGAAAAATAAGAAACAAAGGATGACCAGAATACAAAAGATCGTTGTCAAAAGATGCCCGGGAAAGCTGTGCAGGACAGAACTGCCGTATTCGGCCAGAAAGAACGCTTCCATGACTGCACCCATCGTTGTGACCAAAGCACCCAGCCAGTTGTCCTTCTTTGCATAGTAGACCACAAAGCCGCCGGGAAAGGTCAGCAGGATCTGCACAAACCAGCTCTTGAAATACAGCAGAGCCTGATTCATCCCAATCATCGGAATCTCGACTAGGAAGCAGACCGATTGACTAATCAGGAAGAACACAAATACCTTACAGGCGGCTTCCAGCGGTCTGTGGCAATTGACGCCAATGATAAAAGCGAATTAGATCCAGACTTCATAGGATACAGCAATATCTGTAAACGACGTATTCTTCAGAAACGGCACCTGATTGATCAGACCGGTATAGACACCGGCACAGAACGCAAATAGAAGGACATCCTTCCACGTCATCGTTAGACCGCCAAATAATTTTTTGATTTTCGTCATCTTCACTGCCCCTGAATTTCAAATTTCCAGTATAGTCCTTTCTCATAGATAAGAAAAAAGACCAGATTTCTCTGGTCTTCTATTTACTTCGCTAATTCCTGGACTCTGACTTCGCGGATCAGTGTTACCTTGATCTGACCAGGGTATGTCAGCTCATTTTCAATCTTTTCACGGATATCATGAGCGACCTTGACCATCGCAATGTCATCAATCTTTTCTGGCTGTACCATGATACGGATCTCACGGCCTGCCTGAATCGCGAATGCCTTTTCCACACCGTCAAAGCTTGTCGCAATCTTTTCCAGATTCTCCAGACGGTTGATATAGCCTTCCATGGATTCATAACGGGCACCAGGTCTCGCAGCACTTAAGGTATCTGCTGCAGCAACCAAGTTCGAGATAATATCGGTTGGTTCGGTATCGCCATGATGTGATTCAATCGCATTGATAATGATTGGGCTTTCTCCATACTTCTTCGCATACTTGGAGCCAAGTTCAACATGGCTTCCTTCCTGCTCAAAGTCTACTGCCTTGCCAATATCATGCAACAGACCAGCACGCTTTGCGACAACCTGGTTCAAGCCAAGTTCCGCTGCCATCATGCCGGCAAAATTTGCTACTTCGACAGAATGTTCCAGGCCATTCTGACCATAACTGTAACGGAATCTTAAACGTCCGACCAGTTTGACCAGTTCCTTATTCATCTTGCCAATGCCAAGCTGGAAGATCGTATCATTACCAATCTTCATAATGGCATCATCTAATTCCTTTGTGACCTTTTCAACAACTTCTTCAATTCTGCCCGGCTGGATTCTGCCATCCTTCATCAGGATTTCCAGAGACTGGCGGGCAATCTCTCTACGGATTGGATCGAAGCAAGATACGGTAATGACATCTGGTGTATCATCGATGATCAGATCAACACCTGTAGCCTGTTCAATGGCTTTGATGTTGCGTCCTTCACGGCCGATGATTCTCCCCTTCATTTCTTCGGATGTTAACGTAACAGTACTGACGGTACGTTCAATTGTTTCATCCTGCGCATAACGCTGAATGGCAAGAGCGATGACGTTCTTGGCGTTGTCGCTGGCCTTTGTTTCGGCTTCTTCCTGCGCGTCATGCAGGTACTGCGCAATTTCCTTCTCCGTCTTCTTTTCGACGGCTTCCATCAATTCTTTCTTAGCATCTTCTTGAGATAGATGAGCAACCTGTTCTAATACCTTGATCTGATTGTCAATTCTCTGCTGCAGTTCTTCTTGTAATTTGCTGAGATTCGCAAGTTTGTCATCGGCGGCTTGTTCTTTTTCGTCGATTTTCTTCTCTTTTTGAGAAAGTCCCTCTTCACGGAAATTCAAATTGTCTTCACGACGCAGTAACTTAGTTTCAGTCTGCTGCAATTGATTCAACTTTTCTTTATTCTTCTTTTCAGCCTGCACTTCATACTCATATGCAGCCTGCTTTCCATCCAGGTCAGCCTGGCGAATAATTGTTTCCGCTTTGGAATTTGCTTCCTTCAGGATTGATTCAGCTTTTGCTTTACTGCTATCAAGACCCTGTTTTCCCGTCACTTTCATGACGATCAGTCCAATGACAAAACCTGCAACCGCACCAATCAAGAGAAATAGTACGTTCATTTAAAATCCTCCATTTTCGTGTGTGATTGCTGGGATAACTCCCATATTTATTATTATACGATTGAACCGCCCTTTTCACAAGTAAATCTGTAAGGGCTATCAGGAGAAAACATGATTTACAGCACAAAGAAGAGCAGTCCGCAGCAGATTCCGCACAGATATCCTGCCGCAACATCCCATGGATAATGGACTCCGCCTAAGATCCGGGTGCATCCGCTCATCGCGGCTAGGATCAAAAGAACGATACCGAGCCAAGGCAGAAGATAAAAGAATGCCATGGCAATGATGACAGCCGAAAAGACATGCCGGGATGGCATAGAATTTCCTTTGGTATCCTTGCGGATCAATGGTGTAATATCATCCTTTTCATACGGTCTTGGCCAGTTCACTGCCTTCCGGATCATACTCAACACAGCAAACGATACCGCTGGAATCAGCAGCATTTTGGCAAATTCACTTCTCTTATAGACAAATACATATAGTAAAAGACAAGGATACGCAGCATAAAAGAGATCCGTCAGAAAAGCATTGAAGACATTCAGTTTCTTCTTCGCGGATTCATTCTGAAATTTTTTTGTGATCTGCGCATAGAAAGCAGCATAGTTGTTCCACATAGTGCCATTGTAACAAAAAAAGCGTGATTTCTCACGCTTCTTCACTTTCTGTATCATCGGTATCACTTGGGGCAGTTGTTGTAAACAGCAGTGCCTTTACCTTTTCGGTGACTGCGGCATCAAATTCTGGATTTGCCTTCATATAGTCACGGACCGCATTGAAGCCCTGGCCAATCTTTTCTCCGTTATAGGAGAACCAAGCACCAGATTTATCAATGATGTCATTCTCGACCGCTAAGTTGATGACTTCATCCAGATGGGAAATGCCTTCCCCATAGATCATGTTAACGACCGCTGTCTTGAATGGCGGTGCAACCTTGTTCTTTACGACCTTGATCTTGGTCACGTTGCCATACGCATCCTGACCATTCTTTAAAGTCTCGCCTCTGCGGACATCCAAACGTACGGATGCATAGAACTTCAATGCACGTCCGCCAGGTGTTGTCTCCGGGTTGCCGAACATAATACCAACTTTCTCACGCAGCTGGTTGATAAAGATTGCTGTTGTCTGGGAATGATTCATGACACCGGCAAGCTTACGCATTGCCTTGGACATCAGACGTGCCTGTAAGCCGACGGATGCATCTCCCATTTCACCATCTAATTCTGCCTGTGGAACTAAGGCGGCAACTGAGTCGACGACCACCAGATCAATGGCTCCGCTCTTGACTAATACTTCACAGATATCCAATGCCTGTTCACCAGAATCCGGCTGGGACAGGATCAATTCATCAATATCAACACCTAAATGCTTTGCATAGACAGGGTCAATGGCATTTTCTGCATCAATAAATGCACATCTGCCGCCCTGTTTCTGACACTCTGCAATTGCATGCAGTGCCAGCGTTGTCTTACCAGAAGATTCTGGTCCATAGATCTCAATGATTCTTCCCTTTGGATAACCGCCAATTCCTAAGGCAAGGTCCAATGCTAAAGAACCGGAAGGAATGGCATCAATCGATACATCAGCACGGTCGCCAAGACGCATGATACTGCCCTTTCCATATTCTTTTTCAATTGCCTTCAGAGCATCTGCAAGCAGCTGGTCTTTCTTGTCGGTTGTCACTTCTTTTTCCTTGGTTTCTTTCGCCATGGTAACATAGCCTCCTAACAATATATATTCACGAAAATCGTTAATTCCTTATTTTGATTCTAAAATATCATCTTTCAACTGTGAGAAATACTGAATGCCTGATACCAGTGATACAAAGGCAGAGAACCATAACATGATTTCTGCAACCGGAATCCGGATCAGTTCAAATGGTAGATTATTCAACAAGACTAAAGCAATCGTGACCATCTGGAAAACGGTCTTTAATTTGCCCATCATACCTGCGGCAACGACTTTGCCATTGCTGGCAGCCAGCATCCGGCAGCCATCGACAACTGTATCTCTTGCAATCATGATGATGACTGGAATGACCGGAATGATTCCCTGCGATGAGAACAGCAGGAACATGGTCGTCGTCAGCAGTTTATCCGCAATTGGATCTGCAAACTTGCCAAATGTCGTGATCATATTGCGGGATCTTGCAATGTGACCATCCAGAGCATCTGTAATTGCCGCCAAGAGATAAATTGCTAAAGCGATGACATTAATAATGGATAAATTCACATTGCCGACCGTGAACATCAACGGGGTGATGCCAACAGCCGAATATGGGAATAAATATATCAGAATAATCACTGGGATCAGTACAATTCTGAAGATTGTTAATCGGTTAGGTAAGTTCATTTTTCTTTTCTCCCAACAATGCTGATATTATACCACATCCTGCGGTTTTTCCGCAGGCATAATAAAAGAGAAAGTCCGTAGACGTTCTCTTTATGAAAATGCGCACAATCATAAGCCATGTTTTGTTCTCCTTGCGGAGTGGCAGTCATTTATCTGTACCGAAGTACCTGCTCTCTGCACTTCCTTTCGTGCATTCGCAGTTCCCCTACCAAATTTGGGTTTCTCGCTTGCGGGGTTTATCTCGTTCCACCTTACAGGTTTCCCTGTAAGCTACGTCACTGTGACACTTTACAGGCATTGCCCATGGATTGCTCTTTAGGGTTCTGCTCCGCCGTCATCCAGATGGATGCCTGGCCTTATTGATTGGACCAGCACAAACACTACTATCATCGCAGATAGTGCGAGCATGGACTTTCCTCTAACACTTGCGTGCCAGCGGCTGCCTCATGTGCGCATTTTCATATTTCTTTACTTCTTCTGTCCGTTGAAGACTTCGGATTCCAAACGGGAGATCCGTTTTAAGATATCAATGTTGTTGCCGCCGAAGACAGGATCTTCACCATCGGTATCCTTTACCCGTAACTTTCCTTCGTACTCAATGACTTTGGCACGAAGTGAGGCGTTCGTCAGCTCCATATCCTTGAGTTTTGCCTGCAGATCTTTAATTTCATCTGCGTATGCCTGATAATCCTGAATGATCAAATCCAGCATGTGATCAACCTGGTCCGGATTGTAGCCCTTAAAATCAATATCAAATTCTTTATCCACGATGGTCTGCGGATCCAGATTCAGTTTTCCAGTCATATTCTTTCGCCTCCACGTTTTTTATTATCGCATTCACGAAGTTGAAAATCAATAAATCTTCCTTAATTATGTGAACAAATGTATAATAACCTCGGTGATATATGGCAATGATCAACTACCCGAACGGAAAGAAAAAAACCTACACTTCTTCAAATACTTCTGCCGGCGGCAGAGGCATGAAACTCGAAGAAGACATCAACATTACGAATCAATGGTATTTAGATAATGAAAAAGCAGTTGTTCATAAAAAGCCTACCCCAATTACGATTGTTAAGGTAAACTATCCAAAGCGGTCAGCCGCAAAAATCACCGAAGCGTATTTCAAACTTCCAAGTACAACCGACTATAACGGCATCTATCGTGCCCGTTATTTAGATTTTGAAGCAAAAGAATGTGCATCCCGGACGTCATTTCCTTTTAAGTCCCTGCATCCGCATCAAGTCCAGCATTTATCTGCTGTCTTGAAACAAGGTGCGATTGCCTTTCTGATTGTCCGCTTCACTGTGTATGATGAGACCTACTATGTACCGGCAGAACATGTCATTGACTATTGGCAGAACAGCGGCCGGCGCTCCTACCCTTATGGATGGTTCCAGGAAAATGGATATTTGATTCCGGGCTCTTATGTCAGTCCGGTGGATTACTTGAAGATAGTGAATCAGCTGTATTTTGATTCCGTTACAGAAAGGATTTCTACAAATGGAAAAGCACAACACAAAAAAGAACGTCAATAAACCAATCGGAAAGAGAAAGTTTCACTGGTTCCGCTTCTTTACGATCATTCTGGCCGTTGCCGTTGGCATGGAGGTTGTCTTAGGCACCGTGGGCCTGGTGACCATTGGTACCATGCTGGCAGATGAGCCAAAGGTCAACATGGATGACTTCTACACACAGGAAACAACATTGATCTATGACAAGAACGGCAATCAGATTGCCGATGTCGGTGCTCAGATCCGTGAGAACATTTCCTACGATGAAGTACCTGAAGCTTTGATTGATGCCTTCTTATCCATCGAAGATTCCCGTTACTTCACACATAACGGATTTGATGTCCCGCGTTTCGCTGCATCTATCGTCAATACCGTCCTGCACCACAGTGTCCAGGGTGGTTCCACCTTCACCATGCAGCTGGTCAAGCTGACCTACTTCACCGATGATGCCGCTGGTACCAGCAGCACCAAGGATATTGAATATAAGGTGCAGCAGATTGATCTAGCCAAACAGCTGGAAAAGAAAGCAGATAAGAAACAGATCTTTGAGATGTATCTGAACAAGATGAATTTCGGCGGTGTCGGAAATATCCGTGGTGTTGAAAAAGCATCCGAACAGTTCTTCGGCAAGCGTGTCAGTCAGCTGAACTTAAACGAATGTGCCATGCTGGCAGGCGTCGTCAACTCGCCTTACTATTACAACCCATATACCTATCTGGATCGTGCTACAGACCGCCGCAATGATGTTCTGTACCAAATGCTGAATCATGGCTACATCAATGAATCACAATATGATCTCGCCAAGAGCGTCAACGTGGAAGACCTACTGATTACACCAAAGTCGACCACCACTTCCAATCAGTATCAGGCATACATTGACTATACGATCAAGGAAGCACAGGAAGTCACTGGTCAGGATCCTCTGAACGTATCCATGGAAATCTATACCGCAATGGATACCACCGTCCAGACTGCGATGGAAGAAATTGAAGCCGGTAATAATCCAAACGTACCATTTGCCGATGACCTGCAGGAAATGGGTGTCATCAGTGAAAATAACCAGACCGGTGAGATCATTGCCATCGGCGGCGGACGAAATTATGCCGCGGGCGGGTCAATGCTTCTAAACCATGCGACCGATCAGTATAAACAGCCAGGTTCTTCCGTCAAGCCGTTTATGGACTATGTAGGGACCTTTGATTACCTCGGCTGGGCAACATCACATATCTTAGTCGATAAAGCAATCACTTATGGCAACTGGACATATAAGAACGCCGATGGAAATTACTATGGACGTGTAAACTTACAGTATGCATTAACGCATTCCTTAAATACGCCAGCCATTCAGGCATGTCAGGCATTGATTGACAAACTGGGCAGCGACTGGTTTATCAGCTATATGAAGAAGCTGGGTTTCGCTGACAGTGTGGCAGAAAGCTTTGATATCTCTTATGCAATCGGCGGCAACAACTTCGTATGTACTCCGGAACAGCTGATGGCAGCTCATGCGATGATCATGAACGGCGGAAATTACATTACACCTCATACCATTAAGAAGATTGTGTTCCGGTCTGGAACGCAAAGTACCATTGAACCAAAGTATGAATCTACAAGCGTGATGTCTTCACAAGCCTGCTACATGGTTGCACAGCTGTTATATGGCTGTATCCATGATCAGTCTTACAACTGGCTGCCAATCTTACGTCGTGACTATGCAACGTATGGTAAGACCGGTACCTCAGACTGGGGCGATTCCGGTATTCAATACGGTATTCCAGAAGGAGCCGAGAAAGATAAGTGGATGGTTGCGGAAACCTCGCAGTACACCACGGCGGTATGGCTTGGCTGGGAAAAAGCCGTTGCGGGTCAAGATACGTACTTCACCCAAGCCAAAGACTGGATGAATACGACTGGACATATCTGTTCTGAAGTCTTGGATGCGATTGCCGCATCAAATGGTTCACCAGCAGATCTAACTAAGCCGGATGGTATTGAAACAATCAAGCATATTGCGGGTATCTTCCCATATGTCGCACCAACCGATTCCACACCATCCGAATACATCGCAACGGGTCTGATCAAGAAGGAATTCTCGAAGCTTGGCACATACTCAAGCAGTGTTACACCATTGAGCAACCTGGCTTCCTTCACTGCAAAGTACAACTCCGATAATACGGTCACTTATAACTGGACACCTTATCCAGATGCAACGAAACTTACGGTAGCGAGCACGAAGGATACAACGTTTGATTCTTCGTGGATCTCCGGGCCTGTCGTCTATAAGGTACGATTAACGCAGAATGGAACCACCATTGGTGAATTTACATCCAGCAGTGAGACTTCTACTCAGGCAGCGAAACTTGCTTACAATACCGAGACAAAGGCATGCGGCTATTATGGCTACCAGAATACTTCGGATGTATCCAATGAAGTCTGTCAGACATTCACTACCGGTGCCGATCCAAATGCCAATGCGACAAAGACCGCAACGGTAACAAGTGTTTCCGGCAATACGATCAATGTCACAATTGACGGAGCGGCCGCAACGATTGTCCTTTCTTCCAGTATCAATGTCACGAAGAATGGTGCCGTCGTCAACCCTGCAGATATTCCTGCTGGTGCGACCTTGCTGGTCACCTATAAGAATGGTGCAGTATCTGCCATTGCAATGAACTAAAGGTTAAGTAATTTATCCGGGGTTTTTCCGGAAAGCTCCCAATAATTTATCCGGGGGTCTGAGTCAAAGGTAAAGGCAGTGTATCACTGGTAAGTCTATATGCCAGGATGCACTGCCTTTTGTCGTTTGAAGCCTTTCTAATTGTCACTTAATCCTTTAATGGTTCTGTGTCATCTGAATCAGTTATCTTTGCGTCTATTGATGTTTTTTTGTATTGCCCACGTTCTTTGAGTTTTCTCTTATTGCTTTTTAGATTATCAGTGATGGTATAGGTGAGGTGTTTGTTCAGCGAATAGATGGATCTTGCACGGAAACGGTCAAAGTTTGAAAGACCTCTTGAAACTGTGATTGCTTCTCGAAGGGATCCGTTGATGTTCTCTGCCAGTGCGTTGCTCTCTTTGCGGTCGTTATAGGGACGCTGGAAGCTGTTGAGGATCTCTTGATGCCAGTTCTGGATCATTGCGATGAATGTACGATAGCACGGCAGGTCTGCCTCAATGAAGGCATCAACTACCTGGTCATACCATTTGCTGCAGTTCTCTGTTGTGGCATTTTTATTGAAGTCCCGATACATTTCCTTAACTTCATATGCTTTCGTTAGATCTGGATTTACCTTCCGGATTAATTCATACAGATCCCGATAGTTGAGCTTCGTCTTATAGAAGCCGTTATATCTTGGCTCATTATCAAGATTGTATTTGTCTGTCTCAAGAAGGCCATGCCAGGTCTTCAAGAGGTAATAGTTGGAGGTGCCGTGATCGTATTGATTCATGATATCGACACGCAGCCTGGAAAAGCACCGTGAGAGCTCTTCGATCACATGGAAACCATCCGCACAGACCAGACAGTTCGGCAGACGGCGTCTTGCGACATCGCGGTATGGGTCCCAAAGGTCCATGGTGACATATTTTACTTTGTTCCGCTCTTCTACTGGAATCTCTTCGAAATATTTCAGGAGCTCATGCTTGGTACGGCTCGGCAGGATCTCGAACAGGTCACGCCCGTTATTGTCGACCATGACGCAGAGATAGGCGTTCCCATACTTTGCCATGTCGGAACAGAGCTCATCGATGCCGATGTTATCAGGAAGCTGCAGCCTTGGCACATTGAGAAAGCTGTCCGCGTATACCTCGATCCGCGTCATGCTGACATTGTTCTTCAAGGCAATGTCCTTGTAAGTGAAATGAAGATTATGGAGGTCCTTGGCAATCTGGTTCATCAATGAATAGGATGAATGCAGGGACCCTGGTGTGAACCTGTTCTCCTCACGGAATGCATAATGGCAGTCTGGATCCTTGCAGATGTATCTGCGCCGATGCCAGATGACATAGTGGGCGAATGAGTTCACGGGCATTGTCTGGAAAGTGAAATCAATAAATCCTTTGCTCTTAGCGGACGCACCACAGACCGGGCAGCACGGATGGTGATCTTTGATTGTAAGATGGGTGTAGAAAGTGTTATCCTTGCGCAAAACATCAAATGTTTCGATGTCATCAGGCTCAAGGTTGAGCGTACTGATGATATAATCCTTAATAGGCATGATATGCCTCCCTTCTGTAAGACTTCAAACCGACATTTGAATTCTAGCATGAAGGGCTTTTTCATTACGCACAGGCCCCGGACAAATTAATGTCCATCCACTGGGCATCAAAAAAGGTGGCCTGATATGACCGCCGGATAAATTAATGTCCGTCCATCGACCCCAGAAAAATTAAAGCGCC
>Ga0183101_1000211_pt2 | contig 58624 bp, 48 predicted proteins | sample Biomet3_FD_127790 | JGI IMG/M metagenome (GOLD analysis project Ga0183101, IMG submission 127790) | Microbial communities from bioreactor (seeded with sewage sludge) at LBNL, California, USA - Biofuel metagenome 3 | ecosystem: Engineered > Bioreactor > Anaerobic > Unclassified ... | reverse complement strand
CAGGACTGGGCACGCACGTGCGGGTGGGGAGCAGTCACATCCGTCGGAAGACTAAGGCGGGCATTGAGGGGGCTCGCGCGGGCGAAGCCGGGCGCGGTTTTGCCGTGGTGGCCGACGAGGTGCGCAAGCTGGCGGAAAAAACCATGGGCGCCACCAAGGAAGTGGAAGAAGCAGTCAAGGCTATTCAGGATGAAACCCGGCGCAATGTGCTGACCGTGGACAAGGCCGCCCAGCTGAGCGTTGACGCGGCCGACAAGGCCAACAACGCCGGTGACGTGATGCGCGCCATTTTGCAAAGCATGGCCGATACCGCCGGGCATCTGACCACCATTGCGGCTGGCGCGGCGGAGCAGTCGGAGCACAGCGCGGGAACCAACGGAGCGCTGGAAGAAATTCGCGGCGCTGCGGAAAACACGTCCAGAAATATGGAAGTGTTTACGGCATCCCTGCTGACTTTCCAGAGCGGCATGGAAGAGCTGGACATGATCGTCAACGCCCTGGTGGCGGGCGATTATGACCAGGCCACATCAGACAATTTTGTGGACTGGACGTCCAGGCTGGCGCTGCATGTGCCGCTGGTGGACAGGGAGCACAGGCTGCTGATCGACTACATCAACGAACTGTACCAGGCCATGACGCACAACAAGCCGGTTTCCGATCTTGCAGTGGTGCTCAAAAAGCTGCGCGATTACACGGCCACGCACTTCAGCGATGAAGAAAAGCTGTTTAACGTGCCCGCGTACAAGGCGGCAGCCGAGCATATGCAGATACACAAAAAATTTGTCGCCAAGCTGGACGAGGTGGAAGAACAGCTGCGCATGGGCACGGCCACGGTGAGCATGGATTTGCTGACGTTTCTCAAGGACTGGCTCGTGCAGCACATCATGGGGACAGACCCTACCTATCTGCCATTCCTCAGGCCGGAGGACAAGGAACCCTCGGTGTAGCGGCACGTCGGCTCAGGCGGTTTGCCGTCAGTTTCAGGAGGCCCCCACCGGCCTCCTTTTTTGTTGCAGGCCGCAAAAAAAGGGCGTCGCCATGGGGCAGCGGCGACGCCCTGTGCGCCTGCTGGCGCAAATTGCCGTGAGGGACGGCCGAGGCAGGTTGTGCTGGTCGTACTCTTGGGGTGCACGCCGCAACCTGAATGTTTACAGTGGCCCGGCTCCGTTGCGCAGCTGGCGCATACCTTCTTCGCCCACATAGCGGCGCAGGTGTTTGTCGGGGGCATTGAGCAGATCTACCACCAGCAGGGCGTCCAGCGTGCCGAAGGTTCTGTCTTCGTGGAAGGCGGCAATACGCCCGCCCAGCTGCAGGTAGTGTTTAAAAAGTATGGGCAGGGTGCGCCCGCCTTCCATCTGCCGTACCAGGCTGTTTACGGCCTTGTAGTCCAGGTGTTGGGCAAAGGGCAGCTCTTCGCGCAGCTTGCGGGGCTGTTTGCCGCGCACAAGGCTTGCCAGGGGGGCGTCCCAGTGGCGCAGACGCAGGTGCCGCCACAGCAGGTCCACAGACTGCTGCCGGTAGTTCAGCCCGATGCTCGCGGGACCAAAGAGGGTGCGCACGCCGTTGCGCAGGGCCAGCTGGCCAATGCCCTTCCACAGCAGCAGCAGGGGGGTGTAGTCGCGCTGATATTCGGGGCAGACAAAGGCGCGGCCCAGTTCCAGCGCATTGCCGCACTGCTCGAAAAATTCCGAATCATATGCAAACAGCGAGGCCGTGTAGAGGTGCTTTTTGGTGCAGCGGCGGGCGTCGTCGGGGCGCACCACGCGCGCCCTGTACGATCCGGCAATGGCCTTGGCCTGTTCGTCCAGCAGTAAAAGGTGCGAGTACTGGGGGTCGTAACGGTCTGTATCGCGCTCCTGCCCAGAGCCCTCGCCCAGTGCGCGAAAGGCCTCCTCGCGTTTTCTGGTCAGCTCGTCCAGCAGCAGAGGCGATTCATTGCCTTCAAGCAGGTAAACGCAGTAGCGGCCTTCGCGGGCCAGCAGGCGGTTTTCCGGCAGGGCCGCCAGGCAGACCATGATGTCCATCTTGGCGGCCGCAGGGGCCAGGGGGACGCACTGCTCGTTGCGTATGCCCGCATGCCCTTCCGACCCCAGCGCCGAGCGGCACAGGGCAAGGCAGTGGGTGCGCTGCTCGTGGCTCAGACCGGTCAGAACATCCGCCGGGATGGCCTCGCCCACGATCATGCGGGCGCGGCTGCCGCGCTGCCGCACCAGCGTGTGGGGCAGCAGTGCCTCGCCCATGTCTTCGCGCAGGGTCGTGGCGGCAATAAACAGCGGGTTGTAGCGCACAGACATGTGCAGGGGCACAAAGTTCAGGCCGGGGATGTCGGCTTTGCGGCCAGCCAGCCTGCTGAGCAGGCGCGACCAAGGCTGCTCGGCAATGCCTCGGCCCGGCTGCCAGCGGGCCACGCGTCCGGCGGGAAAAATGCCCAGCGCGCCGCCGTTGCGCAGGTGGGTAATGGCTGCGCGCAATACCGCCGCGTTGGCCGCCGCGCCACCCGAGAGATTCAGCGGCAGCAACATGGGAGCCAGCTGGGCCAGCTGCGGAATACGCAGCAGCGCTTCGCTGGCGAGGATTTTGAGGTCGGGCCGGGCTCTGCCGCACAGGGCGGCCATCATCAGGCCTTCAAGTGCTCCGGAGGGGTGGTTGGCGAACAGCACCACCGGCCCCTCGGCGGGGATGCGCCCGAGGTCGCCGCGCAGGCAGTCGGGGCTCACATCTAGCGCGGTGAGGCAGGCTGTGGCAAAGGTTTGAGGGTTGCCGCACTGGGGCAGCGTGTCGGCCATCTTTTCCAGCCGGGCAAAACCCGAAAATTGACGGGCCATAGCGCGGGCCAGCCGCCCGACGCTTCTGACCAACGGGCGGCCAGGTGCAAGGGGTAAAATATCTGCATTGCCGGGCATGGGGATTCTCCTGTTCTTGGGCCAGGCTGCGCGTGGCGGCCTGGCTGGCGTCGTTCCGATTCCTCAGTGATCTTACGTTGGCGTCTTTGCTTGTTGTGGATTTTTGCTTGTTAACAGTATTCGGTGCAGGTCTCTTGGGCGAACGGCCCCTGCTTCATCTGAATCATGCCTACGCGCATGTCGTTTTCGAAATTTTGCTGGCATTCGCAGCAGCGGGTGGCGCCTGGTGCCGCCATAAGGCGGGCGAGGGGTATCTCCTCCCCGCATTCTTCGCAGCGGCGGGGGCCGCCGTGGCGCAGCAGGGCCACAAGGCTCTGCAGCTCCTGAATGCGCTGCGAACTGCGTCGCGCGCTGCAATGAGCGATATGGGCGGCCTCAAGCTGGCTTGCCGCGTCAAGTTCGTCCGCGCAGTGCTGGGCCTGAAAAACATCGCGCAGCTGGGTAAGGCGGTGCATTTCGTCTTTCAGTTCACCCTGTAGACGTTGCAATGTGTGCACGTTGTCCATGGTCTGCCTCCTTCGGAGTGTCTCCGATGGTTGAACTGTTGCTCTTGGGGCAGCATGAACGCGCAGGTAGGCGTTACCGTGACGCGCAGGTGAATTTGTGCGTCATGTTGGCAACAAAACCGTGGAGGCAAGGCTGGCGCTGTGAGCGGTAAGGGAGCGGCGCAGGGTGCGGAAAATGAAAAACCCGCCCCGCGGGTGCGGGACGGGCTGATGGATGCATAACCCGCAGGGCGGGCCGGTATCTGCTTGCTGCTATTGGCCGCAGAAAGACAGAAAGTAGCTATGCATGCGCGTATCGGGCGTAAGCTCAGGGTGGAAGGATGTGGCCAGAATGTTGCCCTGGCGCACGGCCACGGCCTGACCGTCAACCTCTGCCAGCACTTTTACATCCGCGCCCACGCCAATGATGACAGGCGCGCGGATAAAAACCGCCGGAATTGGGTCGGCTCCCAGCTCGGGAATGCTCAGGCTGGTTTCAAAACTGTCCACCTGCCGTCCAAAGGCGTTGCGGCGCACCGTGGCGTCGAGTACGCCCAGACGGGGCTGGTCCGAGTTTTCTATATCGCGGCACAGCAGGATCAAACCGGCGCAGCTGCCGTAAACGGGCATGCCGTCGAGTATGCGCTTGCGCAGGGGCTCAAGCATGTTCCATTCGTTGAGCAGCTTGCCGATGGTGGTGCTCTCGCCGCCGGGGATGATCAGGGCGTCGATGCCGTCTATATCCTTAAGCTGGCGCACCTCGCGGGCCGTCGCGCCCAGGCGGGCAACGGCGGCCACATGCTCGCGAAAGGCTCCCTGAAGAGCCAGAACGCCTACGCAAAGCTTGGACATTACCAACCCCGTTCCTGCATGCGCTCGGAGGCAGGAATGGTGGAAATTTCAATGCCCACCATGGGTTCGCCCAGATCGCGGGAGATTTCGGCCAGCATGGCAAAGTCGTTGTAGTTGGTCACGGCCTGCACAATGGCCTTGGCGCGCTTGGCCGGGTCGCCGGATTTGAAAATGCCGGAGCCGACAAACACGCCGTCGCAGCCGAGGTGCATCATCATGGCGGCGTCGGCGGGGGTGGCTATGCCGCCAGCGGCAAAGTTCACCACGGGCAGGCGGCCCTCTTTGCGCACTGCGTAGCACACTTCAAGGGGAGCGCCGATTTCTTTGGCGTAGTTGGCGACTTCGGCTTCGGGCAGGCTGCACAGCTTGCGCACGTCGTCCATAACCTGACGGCAGTGGCGCACGGCTTCGATAACGTTGCCGGTGCCGGGCTCGCCCTTGGTGCGGATCATGGCCGCGCCTTCGGCGATGCGGCGCAGGGCTTCGCCCAGGTTGCGGCAGCCGCAGACAAAGGGCACGGTAAAGTCGCGCTTGTCGATATGGTACTTGTCGTCGGCGGGGGTGAGCACTTCGCTTTCGTCGATGTAGTCCACGCCCATGGCTTCAAGAATACGGGCTTCAACAAAGTGGCCGATGCGGGCCTTGGCCATGACCGGGATGCTCACCACTTCCATGATGCGCTTGACGATGGTGGGGTCGGCCATGCGGGCTACGCCGCCAGCGGCACGAATGTCGGCAGGTACGCGTTCCAGGGCCATGACTGCGCAGGCTCCCGCTGTTTCGGCGATTTTGGCCTGTTCGGGAGTGGTGACGTCCATGATCACGCCGCCTTTGAGCATTTCAGCGAGGCCTGTCTTCAGGCGGATGGTGCCCTGTTCCATATCTTTCTACTCCTTCTGAGCCGTGGAACGGCTTGTGATAAATGTCAGCCCGCCGCCCATTCGACGGCTTTGCTGGCGTGGTTATATGCGAATACGCCGGGCCTGACAATATGATGCTGCATGCGTGCGTGGGCGGCGCGGCGCGTGCGCGCCAGGGCCTCGGCCGCAGCCGGGGAGCTTCGCAAAAAATACGTGGCGCCCCGGCTGCGGCGGCAAGGCCGTATGGCTGCGTGGTTGTGGAACAGCGCGGTTGCGTGGCCGGGGCTAGGCCCAGCTTTTGCGGAAGGTCTCCTCGTAGGCGTACAGAGCCGGGGACCCCCCCGTGTGCAGGAAAAGGACATTGCTGCCAGCGGGGAGCACGCCCTTGCGGACAAGATCGATGAGGCCAGACATGGCCTTGCCCGAATACACGGGGTCAAGCAGGATACTTTCGGTGCGGGCCAGAAGGGTTACCGCTTCGGCCATGGCGGCCGTGGGCAGTGAGTAACCGGGGCCGACGTAATCGTCATAGGCTACCACGGCCTCGCGCGGAATGTTGACGGCCGCGCCGATGAGGTCGGCGGTCTGGTGCATGAGGTCGAACACGGCCTGCTCCTGCACCGGTTTTTTGCGGTTAACGCCGATGCCCGTCACTGGGATGTTCATATTGCAGGCCAGCATGCCCAGCAAAAAACCCGCGTGCGTGCCGGCGCTGCCGCTGGGAACAATAACATGGTCAAAGTTGCAGCCCTGTTCAAACATCTGCTGCTGCAGTTCCTGGGCGCATTGCACATAGCCCAGGGCCCCGATGCTGTTGGAGGCTCCCCCGGGTATTATGTATGGTTTGCGGCCAGCGGCGGCCAGTTTGTCGGCGAGTTTCTGCATTTCCTGCAGCATGGGGCTGCCCCCGGGAACAACAGTGACCGACGACACCCCAAGCATCTGGAACAGAAAGTTGTTGCCCGAAGACTGGGGGTTGTAACTGCCCGGCACGCGTTCCTCGAGCACAAGGTGGCAGTCGAGCCCTTCTTTTACCGCCCAGGCCAGGGTAAGGCGGCAGTGGTTGGACTGCACCGCGCCGCAGGTAATGATGGTGTCGGCTCCCTTGGCCAGCGCGTCGGCAATGCAGAAGTCGAGCTTGCGGGTTTTATTGCCGCCGCCGGTGCCGGGCAGGGTGTCGTCCCGCTTTATCCATATGTTGACCTTTCCGCCCAGAGCTTTGCTGAATGACGGGAGGGGCTCCACTGGCGTGGGCTGTTTGACGTAACCGCGGCGGGGAAACTGTGCAAGGTTCATAGTAATACTCCTTGGTTGCAGGCTCATGCGGCCTGTTAGCTATGTGAAGGCCAGAGGGGGCTGACACCTTTGGCCGTATCCACGATGGTTTTTGCCAGAACGTCGGCGGCATCCACTGTGGGCAGGTCGCTGTGCCCGCTGATGATGCCAAGCTCGGTGCAGGCAACGGCAAGCGCCTGCGCCCCCCGGCTTTTGACGTGCGCGGCTATCTGCGACAGGGCGGCGCGCGCTTCGGCTCCGGTGTTGCCTGCCTTGACGGCTTTGATAACATTGAGGAGCTTCTGTTCCTCCTCTGGCGAGGCAAAGACAGGCTTGATGCCGCGCGCGGCGCATGGGCCGTCATACAGGTGCGTCAGCCGTACAGCCGGGGACGCCAGAATACCAAGCTCGGTTACCTGGGGGTACTGCCGCGCCGCCGCCTCCACGGTCAGCTCGATCATGTTCAAGACCGGAATACGCACGGCATCGCGCACCGCGCCGTAGTAGTTGTGGGCCGTATTGCAGGCGATGCACAAAAAATCCGCTCCCCAGGCCTCAAGTCTGCGCGCCATATCGGCCATGCACGGGGCGGGGTTTTCGCCGCCGCCTTCAAGCAGGGCCTTGATGCGCGAGGGAACCTTGGGGTTGATGTCCACGATGCAGCGCACGTGGTCCATATCGTCCCGCGCATCGGTGCTGGCGATAATGCGGTGCAGAAGGTCCACGGTCGCCTCTGGCCCCATGCCGCCCAGAATGCCGACGATTTTTTCCTGTCCGGTGCTCATCAGGCGCTCTCCATGTTTTCGCGGGTATTGCCGTCGGCAAGATGGCCGCCGCCAAACTTGTTAAGAACAATGCAGGCGACCGTATTGCCGTAGACGTTGATGAATGTTCTGCCCATGTCCATAAAGCGGTCCACACCCGTGATGATGCCGATGGCCTCAACAGGCAGCCCCAGCGTCTGGCAAAGAACTGCTATGACCACAAGAGCGGCGGCGGGTACGTTGGCCGCGCCCTTGTTGGCGATGAGGGTTGTTATGAGAATGGTCAGCAGCTGCGGGCCGTCCAGGTGCAGCCCGTACAGCTCGGCCAGAAAGGTGATGGCCAGCGACTGGTACAGGGCGGCACCGTCCAGGTTAAAACTGTAGCCAAGCGGGATGACGAATGAAACAACTCGTTTGGGAATGCCGCTGCGCTCCAGTATCTCCATATGTACGGGGAGGGTTACTTCTGAGGAGCAGGTGGTGAAGCCCAGCAGCAACGGCTCAAGGATCTTTTTTGTCGTCTGCATGGGCGAGACGCCCAGAAGCTTGAGAATGACCATAAATACGCAGACGAGAATGACAATGCCGATGTAAAATACCCCGATAAGCTTGCCCATGGCCAGCAGCAGAACCGTTCCCTGCGAGGCGATGGCCCAGGCGATGATGGCTGCCACGGCAAGAGGCGACGTTGCAACGACGCCCTTGGTCATCTTGAACATGGCTTCCAGAATGCCCTCCATGCCCGCAATGACGCATTCGCCTTTTTTACCTACCATGCCTATGCACAGTCCGAAGCATATGGCGAAAAAGAGTACCGGGATAAGTTTTTGATTGGCCGCAGCCATGATGATGTTGTCGGGGATGATATCGAGGAAAAATTTTGTCCAGTCGATGTGCGAGGCCAGATTGGCGGGCACAGTGCCCGTAAATTCAAGCGCCACGCCCTGCGCCGGATGGAAAAAGTGGTTGAGGGTTATGCCGATGACGATGGCGAATCCTGTTGCCGTGTAAAACCAAAGGAAGGCCAACCCGCCGAGCCTGCCCAGCTGTTTTATGTCCTTGCTCATCTTGCTTATGCCAAGACTGATGGCGCAGAACACCAGAGGGATGACGATCATCTTGATCGCCTTGATAAAGGCCGTGCCGATGGGTTGAAGTGTTTTGCCGAAATCCGGCCAGGTAAAGCCGATGACGGCTCCGACAACAAGCCCAGTCAAAATCTGTGCATACAATGGAAATGACCGTTTTGCGCGTGTTGTGGCCATATGCGCCCCAGTGGTTAAGATGTTCGGATCAATCTTTTCCTTGCCGCCTTATCTGTTCTTGACCTGCAGTCCGCAGGTCGTTTGCTCAATAACCAGGGGGAAGGCTGCTGTACGTCTGCGCGTCTGCAGCGGTTTTTTTGCTTTCAGTTTTATCAAATGTTAAATGTTAACATTTGATAAAACTGTGATGAGTTTTGCGGGAACCGTCAAGGGTAAAATTTCACAATTTGCATAACAGGCTAAATCTTAACAAATTAATTTTTTATATGCGGGGGAGGGTGCAGGCACGCTAGAGGACTGGGCGTTGGGCTGCACGGGGCGGTGAGGGCGGGTCTTCGGCGGTTTGCGGCCTCTTGCCCCTCGACCCGGCTCCGCAACTCTGCTAATTGAACAGGACGGCAGGGCATTGTGCCCGCATCGCCCTTACGCCTGGCGCAGCAGGCGTTTCCCTTTTTTGAAACCATGTTCAGTCAACACATGAAGCCCAATCTCTGCACAACATACAGCGCCCAGGTTATTGCGCATATCAAGGAATGCCTGCTCAGCGGGGCGCTCAGGCCCGGCGAACCTGTCCGGGAGGCCGCGATCGCCGAAAAGCTGGGCATCAGCCGCGGCCCAGTGCGCGAGGCTGTCCAGGCGCTGGCGCTTGAGGGCCTCGTGAGCAACCTGCCGCAAAAGGCAAAGTACATACGGCGCATGAGCGCCAAAGAAATTGAAGACAGCTACTGCATGGGCGGAACCCTCGAAGGCGCGTGCATTGTGCGCTCGTTGCCCTTTATGGATGATGCCGCCATGCGCGAGCTGCGCGAACGGTTTCGGCAGATAGAAGAGCAGTGCCGCCATGCCTCAGGCCTGTCTGCCCTGAGCGATGTGGACGACGCCTTTCACAACGCCCTGATGTCCCGGTGCGACAACAAGCTGATGGTGGACACTGCGCGCAAGTCGTGCTGGCACATCTCAAAATTTCTGTACTACAAGATATGGGACAAAATTTTTACGCCAGCCGAATTTTTAAAGCGTCACCTTCTTATTCTCGAGGCTGTGGAAAGCCGGGATGCCCAGCGCATTGAAACCGTGCTGCGCGAGCATTACGCGGAGTCGGGACGGCGCTTTGGTGCTGTGGTGGCGGCGGATGACGCGGCGGCGATGTCCAGGGGGAAAAAGGGCGCGACGTCCCGGCAGCGGCAAAAGCGATCCGATGTCTATAGTGAAGAAACCGCTTGAAGCGTGGCTTGCGCATCGGGCTTCCTCTGGCTATGCTTGAGGACTCAAAAGGAAGTATGATGACAGAAATTTTCCCTGTTTTTTTGCCATTGCTTCGGGGTCCACTGCCTTCGCAAGCGTTTGAAGCGTCCGCGCAACCCGACCTGGCCTCTGCGCCCCAAAAAGGGGCAGCTCCCTGTTGGAGCGGCGTAGCGCGTCTGTGGCCCGGTCTGCCCGATGCCCCCTCCGGTTTTTTTTGCCCGCAAGAGTATCCTTTTTCGCCAGGCGAGGCCCAGGCCTGTCTGAACGATCTGCAGCAACTGGGCGATGCAGCCCTTTCCGGCATGCAGGTAGGAGCTGCCGCCGCCGGTAACGCCCGCGCCGCAAGCCACTCCTCTGAGATGGCGCTGATCAAGGGGCTGAGAAGCTTCGACGGCGATACCGCCGCCGCACTTGCGGCCGAGGCCGCGCGCAAGGATCTGCTGGCGCGCCGTCAGGCGCAAAAAATGTTGCTGTGGGCATGGCTGCAGGAGGATCGCCTTGCCGATCTTGCCGAGCTGGCGGCCAGTTTTGCCCAGAATGCCAGCGGGCTCACGGCGGCGTTGGGCGTAGACCCCGACGAAGACCTCGCCGGTCTTGCCCCCGACGCCCTCACGGGCGATCTGGTGCGCCTTGGCTCGCCCATTGCCCTGGATGCTGGCCTTGTGCCGCCTTGGCGGCTGGTAACGGCCAACGCGCTCTATTTTTTGCCTGCGGAGACTCCCCTTGTGGTCGAAGGCCCCATGCGGGACGACCTGCTCGATATGCTGCCCTTCAGCCCCGCCCCCCACTGGCAGAGCCTGCTTGGCGATGCGCCCGATCAGGGCGCTCCCTCAGCCGTTGCCGTTGAAATCCGCGCGCCGGGCTGGCAGGTGCTGGGCCACACCCGGCCCACCGGTCAGCCCCCGGTGGACGTGGAGCGCGTGTGGATAACCTGGAGGGCCGGTGCATGACGGCGCAGCAGACGCGGCCGCTGAGCCTTCAGGCCTTGTTTCCTCACGGTATCGCCGGTGTAATCTTTGACTGCGACGGCGTGATGATCGACTCACGCGCGGCCAACAACGTTTTTTACAACCGCGTGCTGGCCTATTTTGGGCTGCCGCCCATGAACCTGGAGCAGGAAAACTACTGTTTCATGGCCACATCGCGGCAGGCCCTGCTGCATATTGTGCCGCCGCACCTGCATCATGAAATCGATTATGTGATACGAAACGAAGTTGTCTATCAGCGCGATATTGTCCCCATGCTGCGCCTGCAGCCTGGATTTAAAGGCTTTATCGACAACTTGCGCAGTCGGGGCGTGCGCATGGCCGTGCACACCAACCGCAAGCTCGATGGAATACAAACGGTTCTGGACATTTTTTCCCTGCCCTCCTATTTTAATCCTGTGGTTGCGGCGGATACCGCCGCGCCAAAGCCTTCGGCAGAGGGCACGCGGCACATATGCGCCGTATGGCAATGCCCTCCCCAACATGTGCTTTTTGTTGGCGACAGCGAGCACGACAAAGAGGCTGCCAGGGGGGCGGGTGTGATATTTGCCGCATTTAACGGCGGCCCGTTACGGGGAGAGATTACAGCGGCAGACTATACAGCTCTGCACAATACGCTTGATGCGGTGTTGCCGCCGGTTTCCGGCCAGTAGGCCGGGTTGCCCGTACGAATACATAAGACAGCCACGCTGGAGGGCTCATGATTGTTCTTGCCAATACCCTGAGCGCCGTTGCCCTGGTGTTTGGGTCGCTGCTCAGCCTTTATTTTTGGATTGTCATCATCGCGGCCGTGCTCACCTGGGTGCGCCCCGATCCGTACAATCCCATTGTGCGCGCGTTGCGCACCATGACAGAACCCGTGTTTTACCGTGTACGCAAATGGTTGCCGTTTACCTATTCAAGCGGCATGGATTTTTCGCCTGTGGTGGTGTTGCTGGCCATTGAACTCTTTAACCGGATCGTCGTCGCCTCGTTGGCCCAGTATGCGATGACCCTCAACTAGAGCTGGCGCGCCTGTAAAATGAAACAACGCACTGCACCGCGCAGTGGATTTTTCAGCTGCTCCAAGCGGATATTCTGAGAATCCGCGCCACGGGGAACGCAAATACTGCAGCCGCGCTGCAATGGCCGGTGGTCAGGCGGGTTCGGGCCGGGCGATTCCATCAGGGTAAAAGCCTCAGTTGATGCGCAGGCAAATGCCTATGAACATCTAACACTGGAGATTTCTTATGGATCAGCAAGAACTGAAACTTTTGGAAACCTATGCTGCCACTGATCCGGAGCTGAAATCCCTTTGGGAAGATCATGTGCTCTACGAAAAGCAGGTCGAAAAGCTTGAACACAAGGCTTTTCGGTCGCCTACTGAAGAGCAGACGCTCAAACAACTGAAAAAGCAAAAGCTCGAAGGCAAAACCCAGCTCATGGCTGTTCTTGACCGTCTGAAAAAACAAGGATAGCCGGGCTTTTTTTTAAGGAGTCGGACATGGAATGTACTGGTGCGCAGATTCTCCTTGAGTCCATGAAGCGAGAGGGCGTGGATGTGCTGTTCGGGTATCCGGGCGGTGCGGTCATTGACATTTACGACGAACTACCGCGCCATCCGGAGCTACGCCACGTGCTTGTCCGGCATGAGCAAGGAGCTGTGCACGCGGCTGACGGCTATGCCCGTGCCTCTGGTAAAACCGGCGTCTGCCTGGTTACCTCTGGCCCGGGAGCCACAAATACGGTCACGGGCATAGCCACGGCCTATTCCGATTCCATTCCCCTGGTGATTTTTACCGGCCAGGTTCCTACCCAGCTGATCGGCAACGACGCCTTTCAGGAAGTGGATATCGTGGGTATCACCCGGCCCTGCACCAAACACAACTTTTTGGTCAAAGATATCAACAAGCTGGCGCTTACCATCCGCCAGGCCTTTTATCTTGCGCGGTCGGGTCGCCCCGGCCCGGTACTTATCGACCTGCCCAAGGACGTCATGCAGGCCCGGGCGGAGTTTGTCTGGCCTGAAGACATCTACATGCGCAGCTACAACCCCACCTACAAGCCCAACCTCAACCAGTTGCGCCGCTCGGTGGAAGAGCTGGCCAAGGCTGAGCGCCCGGTTATTCTGGCGGGCGGCGGGGTTATTCTGTCCAACGGGGCGGAGGCCCTCACGGACCTTGCCCGCAAGCTGAGCATACCCGTAACCTGCACGCTCATGGGGCTGGGGGGCTTCCCCGCCACCGATCCCCTGTGGCTGGGCATGGTGGGCATGCACGGCACCTACGCGGCCAACCTGGCCATCAACAACTGCGATGTGCTGATGTGCGTGGGCGCGCGCTTTGACGACCGCGTTACCGGCAAGCTGGCGGCCTTTGCGCCCAAGGCTCGTATTGTGCACATTGATATCGACCCCACCTCCATCCGCAAAAATGTGGAGGTGCAGGTGCCAGTGGTGGGTGATTGCCGCCTGGCGCTTGAGGGTATTGCCGAAATATGCGACGCCAAGCTGCAAAACAAGGACTGGGCAGCCGAGCACGCCGCATGGCTTGCCGCCGTGGCCGAGTGGAAGTCGAGCAAGCCCCTGTGCTACCAGTGCAACGGCAATATCAAGCCGCAGTCGGTTATTGAGGCCCTGTACGACATCACCGGCGGCGACGCCATCATTGCCACCGAGGTGGGCCAGCACCAGATGTGGGTGGCGCAGTTTTATTCGTTTACCAAACCGCGTACCCTGCTGACCAGCGGGGGGCTCGGCACAATGGGTTACGGCTTTCCCGCTTCGGTGGGGGCGCAGTTTGCCTTTCCCGACAAAAAGGTCATTGCCGTGGCTGGCGATGCCTCGCTGCAGATGAACATTCAGGAACTGGCGACGGTGGTGGCCAACAGGCTGCCCATCAAGGTCGTCATTCTGAACAACCGTTATCTCGGCATGGTGCGGCAGTGGCAGGAGCTCTTTTACAACAACAACTACAGTTCCACCAACATGGAAGCCCAGCCCGACTTTGTGAAGCTGGCCGAAGCCTACGGGGCCGAGGGCTATCGCATTGAAAAGGCTGAGGACATGCGGGCCGTGCTCGAAAAGGCCCTGGCTTCGCCCAACCCTGCCTTCATCGATGTGGTGGTGGAGCGCGAAGAAAACGTGTACCCCATCGTGCCCGCTGGTGCGGCGCTTGATGAAATGTTGCTGGTGTAAGGGAGATGGCTATGCAACGACATGTGCTTTCCGTGCTGGTGGAAAATGAACCCGGCGTGCTCTCGCGCGTGGCCGGGCTGTTCAGCGGGCGCGGCTTCAATATCCATTCGCTCAATGTGGCTCCCGCTCTTGAAGAGGGCGTTTCGCACATGACCATCACCACCGATGGCGACAGTTTTATTCTGGAGCAGATCATGAAGCAGCTCCACAAAATTGTGTCGGTCATCAAGGTGGTGGATTTTGCGGATATTCCCGCCGTGGCGCGTGAAATGATGTTTGTCAAAGTGCAGGCGGAAGGCCCCATGCGGGGCGAAATTCTGCGTACTGTTGAAATATTCCGCTGCAAGGTGGTGGATGTGAGCCCCAATGAAATGACCATTGAGGCCACCGGCGACCAAAACAAACTGGACGCCATCATCAGCCTGCTGCAGCGGTTTGGAATCAAGGAACTGGCGCGCACAGGCGCGGTGGCCATGCGCCGTTCCAAGAAAACGGATTAGGGTTTCGGGACGCGAAGAGCGCCCATCCGCCGGGCAAGTGCACAGCACCCCCGCACGGCATGGTAGGGCTACGCGTAAGAAATCCGGTCGCGCGGCGGTAAGCCGCTGCGGCTACAGGAGCGTTAAGCCCGTGCGCGGGTCAATGGCCCACAAGGTCTCCTTGACAGCACGCATGAGGTCGGGGTGGTGAGTATATCCATTCAATCCACCCTGGGTCATTGGCAAAACGTCCCACAGGCGGCCTTGCCCGCCATATCCAGTGGCCCCCCTCTGTCCTTGCCGCAAGGGCGGGAAGGAATGTATTTTTTTGTCTAACCGTGAGTGATCTCAGAGGATGTTCAGATGAAAGTTTACTACGATCAGGATGCAGACCTTAATTGTTTGAAAAACAAGACCGTGGCCATCATCGGTTATGGCAGCCAGGGCCATGCCCACGCCCAGAATCTGCGTGATTCCGGCGTCAAGGTTGTGGTGGGTCAGCGCCCCGGCGGTGCCAACTACGAGCTGGCCAAGGAGCACGGCTTTACGCCTGTTTCCGCTTCTGAAGCTGCCGCTCAGGCCGACCTGATCATGATTCTGCTGCCCGACGAAGTACAGGCCGCAGTGTACGAAAACGACATTAAGCCCCATCTGACCAAGGGCAAGGCCCTGTTGTTCGCCCACGGCTTCAACATCCATTTCAGCCAGATCCAGCCGCCCAAGGATGTGGACGTTTTCCTCATTGCCCCCAAGGGCCCCGGCCATCTGGTGCGCCGCACCTTTACCGAAGGCGGCGGCGTGCCCTGCCTCGTGGCCATTCATCAGGACGCCACCGGCGAAGCCCTCAAGATCGCCCTGGCCTATGCCAAGGGCATCGGCGGCGCCCGCTCCGGCGTTATTGAAACCTCCTTCCGCGAAGAGACCGAAACCGACCTCTTTGGCGAACAGGCCGTGCTTTGCGGCGGCGTTTCCGCGCTGATCAAGGCCGGTTTTGAAACCCTGGTGGAAGCTGGCTACCAGCCCGAAATGGCGTACTTTGAATGCATGCACGAAATGAAGCTTATCGTCGACCTCATGTATGAGGGCGGTCTTTCCCGCATGCGCTACTCCATCAGCAACACTGCTGAATACGGCGACTACGTCACCGGCCCCCGCCTGATCACCGAAACGGTGAAAAAGGAAATGAAGGGCGTGCTCAAGGACATTCAGAGCGGCGTGTTTGCGCGCAACTTCATTCTTGAAGCCCGCGCCAAGTACCCCATGTTCCTCACCACCCGCCGCAACGAATCTGAACACCAGATCGAAAAAGTGGGCAAGGAACTGCGCGGCATGATGTCGTGGCTCAAGAAGGACAAGAAAGACTAGGTTTGGCCTGATGCCAGTCAAGCCGTAAGAACCTTGAGTTCTTCGGGGCCTTTTGCGCTGATGCGCGAAAGGCCCTTTTTTTTACATATGCGCAATCTGGTTGTGGAAGCGGCGTATCCCGTTGGGGCTGTAGGGAGGCAGCGGCAGGACGACCGGCGGGCAGCGATCGCGACCGCGTTTTTCACAGCAAATTGGTTGATTTTATCGTATTTTGTATGTTGCCAAAATGATTACTCTTTGCCACAGTGCTGCAACGCAGTTGTTGCACACAATTAGGTCTACGATCCATGCGCCCGGCTGCTCTGCGCAGCAGACAGGTGTGCCGTATTTTACGGGCATGGCCTTCCTAGTGCCCTCCGGTTTATGCATGCGTGTATTTTTGCCTGCCTTCAGCCCTGCCCCTTCGCACCTTCGTGCGTTTTTGTCCCGCTATCTGCCCTGCAGCACTGCCTGTGCGACGCGGCAGGGGTCTTCGGTCATCTGGTTTGCGCAACAGTTGCAGGCCAATGCAGAGAGCCTGCGGAGCCTGACATCTGCTTTTACACCCGCGCGACATCTGACGCATGCGTTTGATTGGGTAGACTGCAACGTGTTTTATTGAGGAGATCCCGACGTGCTCAGAAATTTCAGCATCAGCCAGCGCATTGTTTGCTTCGTTGTCATCATGATCGCCATGATCATTTCCACAGCGACGGTGTCGGTGTTTATGACCGAGGGCATCATTGGCGACGGTACAGCACTGGCCAAGGAAATGCTGCTCGATGCCCAGCGGGGGCGCATCAAGGATATAACCCACTCGCAGGCGCTGGGGTTGGCCGCCATGGCGGCTGGCATGACTGAGGACGAGCAGCGGCAGGTCATCATGCAGTATGTGGACAAGGCGCGCTTTGAGGACGACAGCTCCGGATATTTTTACGTATACAAAGGCACGGTCAACGCTGTGCACCCAACGCAAAAACAGCTTGAGGGCAAGGACCTGGGCAGCACCGCAGACAGCCGGGGCGTGCTCTATGTCAAGGAGCTGTACAAGGCTGCGCAGCAGGGCGGCGGGTTTGTGGATTTTGTTTTTCCCAAACCCGGAGCGGGCGATGTTTTTAAACTGGGCTATGCTGAACAGATTGGCGGGACGCCCTACTGGATAGGGACCGGGGTGTACATCGACAACGTGGACAAGGCGGAAAACCACCTCATCAGCACCATGCGGGCCATGTTTCACGGCAGGCTGACTCTGTACGGCTGCATCTTTATGGCAGCGATGCTTCTGGTAATCTGCCCGCTTTCGTATGTCATGGTCGTCTCCATCACCAAACCTCTGGCGGGCATAACCCGCCATGCCCGCGCCGTGGCCCAGGGCAACCTTGACGAGGAATTTGAAACGTCCGGGCGGGATGAAGTGGCCAGCCTGCAGCAGGCACTGAGCGCCATGGTGATCAAGCTCAAGGAATTTATCGGCCAGGCAGAAGAGCAGACCCGCCTGGCCAGCGAAGCCGCCAGCGAGGCCAAACTGGCGCAGGCAGACGCCCTTGAGGCCGAGCGCAAGGCAAAGAACAAGACTACCGCCATGCTGCAGGCCGCAGAAAGGCTCGAGCAGGTCGCCCAGGCCGTCAGCACCGCCTCAACCCAGCTTTCGGCCCAGATCGAACAGTCGGACAAAGGGGCTGTGCATTCCGCCCAGCTGCTTACCGAGGCCGCCACGGCCATGAACCAGATGAACGCCAGCGTGCAGGAGGTGGCCTTCAGCGCATCCAGCGCTTCCGACGCCGCAAGCCGCACGCGCGAGCGGGCGCTGGCCGGTGCGGAAATTGTGGAAAAAGCCGTGCAGAGCATCGGCAGCGTGCACGAGGTGTCGCTGCGGCTCAAGGTCGGCATGGCCGAGCTCAACGACCACTCCCAGGCCATTACGCGCATCATGAATGTTATTTCAGACATTGCCGACCAGACCAACCTGTTGGCGCTCAACGCGGCCATCGAGGCGGCGCGGGCTGGCGAAGCCGGGCGCGGTTTTGCCGTAGTTGCCGACGAGGTGCGCAAACTGGCGGAAAAAACCCTTGCCTCAACCCAGGACGTGGGCAATGCCATCGCGGCCATTCAGGACAGCACGGCAAAAAGCGTGGGGGATATGGACAAGGCCGTGGGGCAGGTGGAGCTGGCTACCGATTTTGCCAACCAGTCCGGCAAAGCGCTGGAAGAAATTGTCTCCACTGTCGAGGCCACGGCCGATCAGGTTAACGCCATAGCCGAGGCCAGCGGCCAGCAGTCCGCCGCCAGTGAAGAGATCAACCATTCCATCGACAACGTCACTCAGGTTGCCCGCCAGACTGCGGACGCCATGGGCGAAGCGCAAAAGGCCGTGGCGGATCTGGCGCAGCAGGCCAGAGGGCTGGCAGAACTGATAGTGGATATGAAAAACTAGAGCGCACCCATTGCCTGAAAAGTTGAGGGGCCCCAGTGCGGTATGCCGTGCGGGGGCCCCTTTGTGCATGGCGCAGACCATCCCCGCCGCAGCTGTTTCAGCTTACAGCAGCCATTCCGCCCAGGCGGCCCTGAGGCGGGCCACGCAGTCTGGTATGTCCTCAAGCCGGATTTTTCCAAAACCCAAAAAAAGCGTGTGCGGCGGGCACTCGGCCTTGTCCTGCCAAAACTGCATGGTAGGGTAAACGCGCACGCCGTGCCGCAGGGCCCTGCTGATGAGCTGCTGCTGATCCGCGCCTGCCGCAAAGCGCAGCAAAAAGTACTGGCCCGTGCCGTTGCCGGTTATGCTGATTTTGGGCCCCAGGCACAAAAGCTCGCGGACAAACAGCTCCAGCCGGTTTTTGAACACATGCCCCAGCCGGCGGATGTGTCTGTCGTACTGGCCGGTCTCAAGCAGCCGGCCTATGATATACTGGTTGAGCACCGGCACTGTGCTGTTGTATTCCGCAAACATTTCGCCAAACAGGGCCGCCAGGTGCGGGGGCAGAATCATGTACCCCATGCGGATGGATGGCGATATCCCCTTGGAAAACGTGCCGAGGTAGATGACGCGGTTTTCTGTATCTATGGATTGCAGCGAGGGGATGGGCTTGGAATAGTAGCGCAGCTCGCTGTCAAAGTCGTCTTCGAGAATATAGACGTTGTTGTCTTGCGCCCAGCGCAGCAAGGCGTGTCTGCGACCGATGGGCAGGGTTACGCCAGTGGGAAACTGGTGCGAGGGTGTGGCGTACAGGGCAAAGGCGTTGGGGGTTGGGGGCAGGCTTGCGACCACAAGGCCGTTTTCGTCCACCGGTACTGTCTGGATGGCTATGTGGTTGTTGCGAAAAACAGCGGCCGCCTTGTTGAAACCGGGCTCTTCCATCAGGATGATCTGGTCGCGGCGGGCGGCCATTTTGCACACGTATTCCAGAGACTGCTGCAGGCCGCAGGTGATGACGATCTGGTCTTCGGTGCAGGTTACGCCACGGATGCGCTTGAGGTAAGCCAGCAGATGCCTGCGTAGGTACGCCTCGCCCTGCATTGCCTGCAGCGAGGAGATTTTTTCTTCGCGCTCTAGCAGTTCCAGACATTCGAGCGTGTATTTTTTCCATAGACTTTTTGGAAAAAGATCAACGGTGTGGCTACTGTTTGTCAGGTCGTAGGCCACAGCCTGTGCGTCCGTTTGCGCATCCGCCAGAGTGGCGGCCCTTGTGCCCGCATGCCCGCCAGCATGAGCGGCGGCCGGGCGGGTGGACGCGAGGCCGGTCTGGCCGTGTGACTCCTCGTGGCCGCCAATGCCGGGCACATGCAGCACCGCAAAGCCCACGCCCTTGCGAGGGGCAATATATCCCTCGGCCACAAGCTGGCCGTAGGCATTGTCCACGGTATTGCGGCTGACCCGCAGCATGCTGGCAAGCAGCCTGCTGCCGGGCAGAACGGTGTTTTCCGCCAGAGCGCCGCTGGTTATGTCCTGCTTCAGCTGGTTGTATATCCGCAAATACAGGGGGCCGGAACCGTCTTTGCCGAGGCTGATCATGGCTTCTCCTGAGTGGACCCATAAAATATATGCCATGTGGCACTTTTGATGGGGCCATTGGCACTATATCAAAGGGGGCAACAAACGCAATACGAGGAGCGGAGGCTCTATGTCCATCCAAGGCAAGGCCGTTCAGCAGGACGGCACAAGACGGCGCGACAATGCGACAAAATATGTTTTGCTGGCGGTGGTGGCGGTGGCCTTTTTGGCCACGGGGGGCATATTTGTGCGCCAAAGCGGGTTGTCGCCCATCAACACGGGTTTTTACCGCATGCTGTTTTCCATACCGCTGCTCTGGCCGCTGACGTACGGCAGGCTGGGGCGGCTCGGCCGCAGGGATGTGGCATTGCTGCTTTTGTCCGGGCTGTTTCTGGCGGGTGATGTGGCCTTGTGGAATACGTCCTTCAGTTACACAACCGTTGCCAATGCCAATCTGCTCACCAACCTGACGCCTTTTACAGTGATACCTGTCTCGTATTTTATCTTTCGCGAGCGGTTGCCCCGGCTGTTCATACCTGGGGCGGCGGTGACGCTGGCCGGGGTGGTGCTGCTGCTTGGTGGCAAGGCCAGCCCGTCGGCGGGCAATTATTGGGGCGATATGCTGGCCCTGGCTGCGGCTTTTTTTTACGCGGGATTTTTGCTCATTGCCTACCGCCTGCGCGATACGATAGAAAGCAGCGTGATCATGTTTGTGAGCGCCTTTGGTGGTCTGGCTGGGCTGTTTGCGGCCTCGTGGGCTGTAGAGGGCCTTCAGATACCGCAAGGTTGGGACGACTTGTGGCCCATCCTTGCCCTGACGCTGTGCGTGCAGGTGGTGGGGCACAACCTGCTTACGCATTGTCAGGGCAAGCTCAGCGTCAATCTGTCTTCGGTGATCTGTCTTTCGCAACCAGCCATTGCCGCCGTGTATTCGTGGGCGGTGTTCTCGGAGCGGCTTACGTGGATGGAAATACTGGGAATAGTGGTCGTGATGGCAGGGGTGTATATTGTCAAAAGGCAGTACGCGCCCACTGGCGGGCAGCGTGGCGGGGGAATTCTTGCCCGTATGGCCGCCCATCTGCCTGGCAGGCGAAGCTGCAAACCGGTTGAGGTAGAGGACTAGTGCTGGCGATGCGCCCACAGCGACGCGAGCGCACGGCAGGCCGGACGATCAACCAGACTTGAGCCGGAACAGGTAGGGCCGTTTCAGACGCAGACACGCACTGCTCCGGCTAAAACGGCCTTCGGTATGGCTTACTGCTGCATGCTGGACATGAGGTCCATAAGGTTTCGGGTCTGGTCCGCCAGCTCCGCCACAGCGTGCGAGGCTTCGCGCATGGCTGCAGAGGTCTGGAGCGCCATCTCGCTGATCAGGGCGATGGCGCCGTTTATCTCATCGCTGGCGGCGGACTGTTGCTCGCTGGCTGTGGCAATGGCGTTGACCTGGTCTGCCGTGCTCTCGACCGTGGTTACAATATCCGCCAGCGCAGCGCCGGACTGGTTGGCGTAGGTGTTGGCCTCTTCAATCTGTCGCGCGGCCCTGTCCACAGATTCCATGCTTTGGGTTGCGCTTGACTGGATGGCCTCAATGGCATTGGCCACGTCGTGGGTGGAGGCCATGGTTTTTTCCGCCAGTTTGCGCACCTCGTCGGCAACCACGGCAAACCCGCGCCCGGCTTCACCTGCGCGGGCGGCCTCAATGGCGGCGTTGAGCGCCAGCAGGTTGGTCTGGTCGGCAATGTCGGAGATAACGCCCATGATGCGGTTGATGTTTTGCGTCTGCTCGTGCAGCTGGGCCATATCGGCCTTGAGCTCCAGCGAGACGGCATGCACCTCGTCAATGCTGCGCAGCGAGCGTTTGACGATTTCCGCGCCGTTTTCAGCCTTGGCGCGGGTTTCGGTGGAGGCCTGCGACGCGACTGAAGCGTTGCGGGCCACCTCCTGCACGGTGGCGTTCATATGCTGCATGGCGGCCCCGGCTTCCGCCAGCTTGTCTGTGGTGTGCTGCGAGCTTTTGTCCGACTGCTTGATCTGTGCGGCCAGCTGGGTCGTTGCCGCATTCACCACCTGCGCCACATCCTGCAGGCTGGCGGCGGCCGCGCGCATGGCCGTGGTCCGGTCCTGGGCCTCGACCCCGGCCTGTTCCGCCTTGCGCAGTGCCTCTTCGGCGCGCTCTGCGCTTTGCCGGGCCTTTTCCGATTCCTGCCGGGTTTTGGCCATATTTTCTTTCAGCGTCTGGGCCATGGAAACCATGTCGGCGTAAACACCAGTTTTGGGGCCGCCGTCGTCAATGTCATAGTCGCCGCTGGCGACACGGCGGGCGATAACCGCCAGCTCGCCGGGGTCTTTGCCCAGTTGGCGTCCCACAGAGCGTGTAAGCGCCCAGGTGATGCAGATGCTGATGATGACGGCTGCCAGGGTGACGGCAATGGACATGTTGCTGGTTTTTTGGCCCGCATCCGCAGCGCTTTGCGCGGCAGCCTTGCTGCCGGTGACGTTTATGTGCACCACCTGGGCGTAAGTTTCGCCGAGCTGCTGAAAAACAGGACGGTACTTTTTGTCGTAGGCCACGTTGGCCACGCCGCGCCGACCGTCCAGCACGCCCTTGATGATGCCCTCGCGCGCCTTGCTCTCCTGCGCGGAGAGGTCGGCAATGCGGCCCATGAGCTCTTTGCCCTCGGGGGATTCCATGCCGGGGGTGGCACTGCGCAGCTGCATGTAGGCCGCGTGATCACGCTGGATGGAATCCATGGAATCCTGAAGATTCTTTTCGTACTTGCGGATTTCTTCCGCATAATTTTGCGACATAATTGACGCAAGGTCTGCGCGAAGGGAGTTGAGCCGTACATTCATCGACTGAATGGCAATCACAGACGGCAGCCACGCCTCGTCAATCTCGCGCACCTTGCCGTTCATTTCACCCACATTGCGGATGGTAATGGCGGAAGACACCAGGATGACCGCAATAAGGCAGCCGAAGGAGAGCACAAGTTTTGCGCCAAGTTTCATGTAAGGCTTCCTCCACGTTCAGCTGGGTGCTGGCCCGCGTGGCGGGTCAGCACTACATTAGCAGCATAACAGGGGGGCCGCAGGGGGGAGGCGGCCTTGAAACTGACAATCTGGCGGAGTCGGGATGCGCCGCAAGCCATGCGGTGATTGGTCGGCAAACGGCCCTGGCCAGCCAGGAGGCGGTTGACCAAGCCGATGATCCACTACATAAAATTACGGCGACTCAAGAAAGAGTTTATAGCAGAGGCAATATTTGAGCGCAAGGAGATCCCAGCATCTGACCATATGTGATAGCTGGGCAGCGTGGAATGGCAGGCTAGACCTTGTCGGCAAGCCAGCAGGCCGTGGAGTGCGCGCCGTCGGTAAACGTGGGCGGCATCTCTGTTTTGCAGCGGTCGAGGGCCGCAGTGCAGCGGGCATGAAACGGGCAGCCCGCAGGCATGTTTTGCAGCGAGGGAACCGTGCCGGGGATGGTGGGCAGGCGGTTGAGCCCGCGTGAGCGTGCGCTGGGTGCGGCGTGCAGCAACCCCTGCGTGTAAGGGTGACGGGCGTCGGCAAACAGGTGTTGCGCCGGGGCGCTCTCGACCAGTCGCCCCGCATACATGACGCCCACCGTGTCGGCCATCTGGGCCGCAATGCCCAGATCGTGGGTAATCAGCAGCACCGCCATGCGGCGCTCGCGGCAACAGGTCGCAAGCAGGCGCAGTATCTGCCCCTGAATGGTGGCGTCCAGCGCAGTAGTGGGCTCGTCCGCCAGCAGCAGCTCCGGTCTGCACGACAGGGCCATGGCAATCATGACGCGCTGGCGCATGCCGCCCGACAGCTGGTGCGGGTAATCGTCGTAGCGGCTTTGCGGCGCGGGAATACCCACCTCGGCCAGCAGATCAATGGCAGCGTCGCGGGCCTGCGCCCGGCTCATCTGTTTGTGCAGCCGCAGAGGTTCGGCCACCTGATCGCCGATTTTAAGCACTGGATTGAGCGAGGTCATGGGTTCCTGAAATATCATGCCTATCTGACGCCCGCGCACCGAGCGCATGGCCTTTTCCGACAATTGCAGCAGGTCTTGTCCGTGCAGCCGTATATGGCCGCCAATAACGGCATTGGGCGGGTCAAGCCGCAATATGGCCTTGGCCGTCAGGCTTTTACCGCAGCCCGATTCGCCCACAAGGCAGACGGTTTCGCCCGCATTGAGGCAAAACTGCACACCGCGCACGGCAGGCAGCGGGCCCGCTGCCGTGGTAAATGTGACGGACAGGTTATCCAAATGCAGCAGGGGAGCGGTGGGGGCTTGAGGCTCATTCATGGTTTGAGCGTAACAGAAGGTAGTGGCAAAAAAAAGCCTTGTTGGGAGGGGCTTGCTACGGCTGGCGCAACGGGCAGCTCCATGGCAGATTGAAGCAACGCGGCATCCTGCGCCGAGCAGGTGTCTCAGTCTCGACGAGGGAGGCTGAACCATGTGCCCGCCAGTGCGGTATAAATAAATTTGCAGGAGCAAAAAGCCCCCGGCGTAAAACTGTACTGTTTCATGCCGGGGGCTTGCATTCAGATTGCCATGCAGCGGTCTAGTGCATCACCTGCGCTTTACGGAAGTTTACATAGGCCTCGCGCATGGCGATATAGGGGTCGACCGCAACAGTGTTTAGATCCTCGTAGAGGGGCAGCACGTCGCCCAGAGCGTTAAAGCGCAATCCACCCGCAACGCCGAGGCTCAGCTCCCTGGGCTGCAGGTAAAACATGGGGTCGGCAAAAAGATCGCCCACGCGTCCGACGGTATCGCGTGCGGAGCTGGGGCCTATGATGGGCCATACGATGTAAAATCCGTGTCCAAGGCCCCAGCGCCCCAGAGTCTGACCAAGGTCTTCGCCCGTGGGGTCTACAGGTACAATGGTTTTATGCCCCTTGGCCACATCGGCAAAGCCCGCGCTGGACGTGGTGTTGATGATAAAGCGTCCAAATTCCACGCCCGCTTCAAAAAAGCGGAACTGCAAAATATTGTTCACAAACCGCACAGGAAACAGCAGGTTGGAAAAAAAGTTTTTCAATCCTGCGCGCAACTGGTACGGCGTGACGGTTTCCCAGGCGCTATAGGCTGGCTTGGCCACGTAGAGAAAGAAAATATCGTTAAAATGAAACCAGAACCGGTTCCAAGGTTCGATGGGGTCAGCAACACTCTGGGCGGGCTCGTTGTCGTAGTCGTCCAGGGTATTGTCCGAGCGCATTGTGCCGTAGGGGGCCACGGTGATCGCCCCTGGTTGGAACTGGGGGGTGTTGCCGTATACTGTGGACGGTGCGGCGGGCTGGCTCGTGGCGGCTCCGGCAGGGGCATGCCACATGCACAGCAGCGCCGCCAGCAGGATGCCGGGAACACACAGCTGACCCGGAAAGATTGACGAAAAGTTACTGGCCATTACCCTGCCGGACCTCCTGCGCCTTGGCCTTGACCCTGGCTATTAGCTGGTCAGGGCTGCCGTTGTTCAGAATGTCCTGAAATTGGGTGCGATAGTTTTTGACCAGGCTGATATTTTCAATCAGCACATCATAAACAAACCATGTGCCATCTTTGGGCAGCATGCGGTAGGCCACAGGAACCTTTTTGGAGTCCTTCATGGTAATGACTGTGCGCACTTCGCTGCGGTCGCCCTTGGGTGAAGTAACCTCGCCCGTGTAAACAACCTGCTCGCCGTTGTAGCCATCAATCTTGCTCAGGTAGGTATTCATGAGCAGTTCCGCAAAAGCGTCGCTGAACTGCTGCTGTTGCTTGGGGCTGAACGTTGACCAGCGCGGGCCCACCGTACGCGAAGAAAATTCTTTAAAATCAAAGATGTGCAAAACTTCGTCTTCGATTTGCTGGCGCAGCGGACCGCGCGTTGCAGGGTTGACGTAGTCCGGGTTTTTAATGGATCCGAGGATGCGGTTAATGGAGGTTTCCAGCGTCAGCTGCGCTGGCGAGGCCGCCTGCGCTGGGGCGCACTGCAATGCCGCCGTAAGCAGGACAAGCAGAAAACCCAAAACTATATGGCGTGTAATCGCTTGAATGGACATTGTTATTTGACTCCTCCGAAGGCGTATTTGCCGATGAGGGTACCAAGGTCAACGGCAGATTCCGTTTCAGTGATGGTGTCGCCGGCGGCAAGTACGTTTGCGGAGCCGCCCCGCGAGAGGCTGACAAATTTGTCGCCAATGAGGCCGCTGGTGCGGATGGATGCGATGCTGTCGTCGGAAAGTTTCAGGTCTTTATCGAGGCGCAGGCGCACTAGGGCCTGGTTGCGCACAGGGTCTGGGTCAAGCACGATGCTGATGACGCGTCCCACCGGCACGCCTGCCATTTCAACATCCGCACCCACCCGCAGGCCGGATACAGAGTCGAAATTGGCGGACAGTTCAAATCCCTGCTGGCTGAAAACTTCCATCTTGCCCAGCTTGATGGTCAGATATGCGACGCACAAGAGGCCGAGCAAAACAAAAAGGCCTACAGCGGTTTCACGAACAGTGCTCATAAGATTTTGGCTGCTCCACAAATAAATCGGCAATAAGATCCAATGGCAGTATATGTGCCCCATGGCAAAGTTTCAAGTCCCGCAACGGTGGCGGTTGCCTGCATTGACCCCATGGGGATGCATGGCAACTTTGCCGCAGAGACGCACACATAGTAATTATTCTGTTGTTGCCCCGATCGTCCACTGTTTTATTGCAGGTCGGGCAAATTATGATGCCAGCCAGCGGTCAAGCGCCTGCCGCACCGTCGGGTCGGGGGCTTCGTGCATGGCGGAGGTTGTGTCGCCCGCTTCGCGCCGCAAAAATTGTTTGAGGTACGGGTCGTCGCTCTCTTCAAGCTGGGCCAGCGTTCCGGAAAAAATCGCCCGCCCGTCGCCAAGCACAAGCACATGGTCGGCTATGGCCCGCAGGCTGTCGAGGTCGTGGCTGACCACAACCACCGACATGTCGGCATATTGCTTGCGCATGGAGAGCAGCAGCTCGTCCATGCGGGCTGCGGTAATGGGGTCAAGGCCCGATGTGGGCTCGTCGCATAGCAAGATGCACGGCTCGGCTACGATGGCCCGCGCAAGCCCTGCGCGTTTGCGCATGCCGCCAGAGAGCTGGTTGGGGTAAAAATCGGCAAAATCCTCAAGCCCCACCATGCGTAGCACCCTCAGGCCAGCCCCGCGCACAAGGTCTTTGGAAATATTGAGGTGCTCCGTAAGGGGCAAGGTGACGTTTTGCACCAGCGAGAGAGCCCCCAACAGCGCGCCGTCCTGAAACAGCACGCCCATGTGGCGGCGCATGCGGCGAAATTCTTCTTGCGGCAGGCCAAAAAGGTCATGGTTGCCTATAAGCACCTGCCCGGCCTGCGGGCGCGAGAGGCCGATAATGTGGCGGAGCAGGGTTGATTTGCCGCAGCCGGAGCCGCCAAGAATCACGGAAACCTTGCCGCCGGGGAGCACGGCGTTAACGTCGCGCAGCACCACGTGCTCGCCGTAGCCTACGTTGAGAGCCCGAAATTCAATGTCCCATGCCTGCATGAATACCGCCCGTGCCTCGGTGTTGTGTCTGTTGCAATAAGGAGCGCCGCATCTGCCGTGTGACCGCGTCTGTGGCTTAAGGCAGCTTAACGCAAGGGGACAGGAGGAACAAGTGCTGCTGGTGAGCCGTGCGGCAGGCTGTACCCGCCGCACGGCTGTATCCGTTTTGCTGGATGGCTGCGCCGCTCGATGCCCAGCATGATTTGCGCCAACATGTAAGGCAGGGCGCGCCCCGCCAGCAATATAGGTTTAGTCGGTGGGCATATCGTCGGGGAAGTCGGCGTTGGCGTAGACGTTCTGGACGTCGTCGTTGTCGTCCAGGGCGTCCATGAGACGCAGTACCTTCATGCCCATGTCGGCGTTAACAGCCACAAGATTTTGCGGAATCATGGCCAGCTCGGCCTCCAGCATGGCTATGCCCGCAGCTTCAAGCGCGTCGCGCACCGAAGTAAAATCGGCCATGGCGGTGTGGATGGTCCACACGTCTTCGTCGTCAATGACGTCGTCGGCGCCGGCTTCGAGGGCGGCTTCCATAATTTTGTCTTCGGGGTAGGCGTTTTTGTCCACCTCAATGACGCCCTTGCGGTCAAACATCCAGCCCACGCTGCCGTTTTCGCCCATGGCACCGCCGTGCTTGGTGAACAGGTGGCGAACTTCGGCCACGGTGCGGTTTTTGTTGTCAGTGGCCACTTCCACCATGATGGCAATGCCGCCGGGGCCGTAGCCTTCGTAGAAGGTTTCGGTCAGGTCGCCGCCCGCGTCTTCGCCCGTACCCTTGCGGATGGCCGCCTCAATCTTGTCCTTGGGCAGGTTGACGGCCTTGGCCGCGGCAATGGCCGCGCGCAGACGCGAGTTGCCCACCGGGTCACTGCCGCCCTTGGCAGCGATGATGATTTCCTTGGCGGCCTTGGTAAAAATCTTGCCGCGCTTGGCGTCCTGGCGACCCTTACGGTGCTGGATATTGGCCCATTTACTGTGACCTGACATAAAACCTCCGAAACCTTGTATAGAGTATAAGTTTATATGCCCGGCGGAGCATCGTCGGCTACGTCCAGAGAGGACGCGTCGTCAGCTCCGCCCGGTATGAGCGCCGGTTGGGCAACGCCCGCCTGACCGCGAAAACCAAGGCCTACAAAAAAAGTTTCCTTGCTTTCGGCCCGCGAGCTTTTGGGCTTGAATGACTTGACCGCGTCAAAAGCCTTGCGCATGGGCGCAAGCAGCTCCTGAATATCTGGCCCCATAAAAATTTTGACCACAAAGCTGCCGCCCTTTTTAAGGTGCAGGCAAGCTACGGCCAGAGCCTCGACGGTAAGGTCAAGCGAGCGGGCCTGGTCGGTAAATCGTGTGCCTGTGGTACGCGGAGCCATGTCGCTGATGACAATGTCGAAGGGCCCCATTTGCGCGAGCCGTGCTTCAAACTCCGCAGAGCGGTTGAACACGTCTTCCTGCATAAAGGTAACCTGCGGTGGAAAATCCGTATCGGTGCTCTGGATGTCGCAGGCAAGCACAAGTCCTCGCGGCCCGACCTTTTCCGCCGCGCCCAGCGACCATGAGCCAGGAGCAGCGCCAAGATCAAGAACCCGCTGGCCGGGGCGCAGCAGGCGAAACTTGGAGTCAAGCTCTTTAAGCTTGTAGACCGAGCGCGCGGGGTAGTTTTCGCGCTTGGCCTTGAGGAAATAATGGTCTCTGTATTCTTTCATGGTAAATTCCAACAGGTGATCGTATCCTTTTTTCTTGCGTTCGCCAAGTGCGCAATGCCGCCTATATTGGCGGACCATAAAAAATGCTGGAGCGGTTGACCTGGGGAATTTATCAGGATATTTTATTAATAAGTTTTAAGTTCTTTGACGTCACACTGTCACCTTTAAGGAGTCGTTATGAAACGGATTCTGTTGGCAGCTTGTCTTGCGGGGTGCGCGCTTGGGCTTGGCGCGCAGACAGTATTGGCAGAGAGTGTTAAGGTTCCGGTAAATAAAATCAGTGCCGAAGGGGTGGGCGAGGCCATAGGTTCTGTTGTTTTTGACGACGACGGCAAGGGCGGCATGGATATTACGGTAGACATCGTCGGTATCGCGCCTGGCGAGCACGGCATGCATGTGCACGAAAACCCTTCGTGCGCCCCGGCGGCCAAAGACGGCAATAATGTGGCGGGTCTTGCCGCTGGCGGGCACTACGACCCCATGCACACAGGTAAGCACGAAGGCCCCGGCAAACATGGGCATAAGGGCGATTTGCCCCTTATCTCCGCAGATGCCCAACAAACCGTCAAGGTCAGGCTGCATGTGGCTGACCTGACCACCGCCGACATCAAGGGCCGCTCGCTCATGATCCACGCCGGGGGCGACAATTATGCCGATCAGCCCGCTCCTCTGGGCGGCGGCGGAGCGCGCATCGCCTGCGGGGTTATCCAGTAGCGTAGAGCGTGGGCAGCCTGAACATCTTATACCCCGCGCAGCAGCATGGGCTTGCGATTCTACCCATAGCAGGCCAATATGCGGTTGTCCCTAAAGGATGTCATGCGGCGGGCCTAACCTGCATAAACATAGACCTTTTATAAAATGGCCCCGTCAGCTTGCCGCGGCGGGGTTTTTTTGTTGTTCGCAGGCGAGGGGCTTGCCAACGTACTATGGTAGTTGAGGGATTCATGCTTGAGCAACCTACGCGTCCCAAACGGATCAGCCTGCCTGATTTTACCGGGCGAAGCCTCAGTCTGCCCGATGCCCCCGAGGCTTGGAGCTGTCAGGGCAGGGGAAATTCCATATTGCTGCTGGGCCTGGGACCGGGGCAACCGCAGGATCTGCCCTTTCTTGCCGGGGCAGTTGCAGTGTACTGGCTGGAATCTCCCCACATTGCCAGCGCATTGCAGGCTGCGCGGGAACAGGCGGGCCTTGCGCCCCGCGAGGTGCTGCCCGCCGGATGGCGCGAGGTAACGGCTGCACAGGCCGTGGAACTGGCTGCAGGCTGTCGCTGCTGCTTTTACACGCCGGGGATGCGCCTTGATCCCCATTTTTGGGGGGCTTTGCTGGGCAGGGTGGAGGCCGCGCAAGGCGGGGGGAGTGTTTCCCCGGCTGGTTGGGTACCCGGCGCTGACCCTGCTGCCCCGGCACGCGGCCCCGTACTGCTGCCCGGCAATGGCGGGCAACTGCTGCATCAGGAGTTGCGCAGCGCGCTTGAACAGTGTGGATTTGGCCCGGTGATGGAAACTCTGCCGCAACCTGCAGGTGATGCCGGTTGCGCAAAGTCTGGAGGGCAGACCGGCTTTGCCGCCCGTTGGGCCGCGTTTTTGACGGAAGCCAAACCTGCGTTTTTACTTTCGGTAAACCTGCGGGGTCTGGATGCGGAAGGGCGAATTTTTCATCTCTGCCGCGCCCTTGGCATTCCCGTGGCGCTGTGGTTTGTGGACAATCCCTGGCATGTGCTGTCGGGCTTGCGGCTGCCCTGGTGGCAAGATGCCCATATATATGTGACAGACGCCAGCTTTGCGGATGGTCTCAAAACCCAGGGGGCGGGCCGGGTTCATTATCTGCCTCTGGCTGTGGCCCCGCATATGTGGCGCGAGCTCGATGGGCTGTCAGCACGGCTTGAGCCCCCGCTGTTTGTGGGGCGGTCGGCCTTTCCTGAAAAAGAGCGTTTTTTTGCGGCAGCCAGCGTGCCGCCAGAGATGGAGGTTGAGGCAGCCAGCGTGCTTGCGCGCAGCACTGGCCCGCAGGACGCTCCGCATTTTTTCTGGTGGCTGGACAAACTTGGCGCGGGCCTGTGGCCGGGCTACGACGTGCGGCGGCCCGGTCTTGGGGCGGAGCGCTGCGCGCAGGCTAACCGTCGGCGCTGGCTGCTGGCGGCGGGAGCGGGCAAACCTCAGGGGCTGCGCGTGATAGGCGACGAAGGCTGGAAGGCCCTGCTGCCCGGTGCGGAGATACTGCCGCCGGTGGATTATTACACGGCATTGCCCACCTGCTACGCGCATGCGCAGGCCGTGCTCAACGTGACCAGTCTGCTATTGCCGCATAGCCTGAGCCAGCGCCATTTTGACGTTTGGGCCAGCGGCGGCCTGCTGCTCAGCGACGCGACCAGGGGACTCGATATATTTCCGGATGATCTGACCAGCCCCATACGGCTGCAGGGGCCGGAGGACTTTGTGGAAAGATGCGCCTGGTTCAAGGCGCATCCCCATGCCGCGCTGGAGCTGCGCCGGGCCTGGCGCGAGCATCTGCGGGCCAGCCACGGTTATGAGCACCGCATCATGCGGATACTGGAGACGCTGGACTGACACGGCTGAACTGAACGGCGGGCAGGGGTTGTACGCGGAACTGCTTGACAAACCGGGCTGTTTTGCCTATTGGTCATTTCCTGCGTTACGCTTTCCATTGTGGGGAAGTAGCTCAGCTGGGAGAGCATCGCCTTCGCAAGGCGGGGGTCGAGGGTTCAAATCCCTTCTTCTCCACCACATTTTCAAGGGGTTACCTGATTACAGGTAACCCCTTCTTTGTTTTCCCAACACCATTCCCAACACGTCTGCTAAAAACCAGAAACAATCAGTAAAAAGCCTCGCGATAGTATGCCCTTCTTTTTTTGAGAGGAGCAGGGCTACGCAAGTAGTTCCTATTCCCAATCTCTTCGTGGTCATCCCCACCATTTCGTCTCATTCACTTTCTGCGTGAAATATTTGGCGTCAGCAACATGAGGGCAGATATATCTGGAGTCATGTTGCCCAGCCATTTTTGCTTTTTGTAGTGTGGCTCGGAACGCCAAAATTTAAAAATCTCCTAGAGCCATGCGCCCTCGCCGTTTTTTAAAAATCGGCGTCATTGCCCATAGCGTACACTCAGAGTACTCGCGAGAATTTTTGTGGAGGAATAGGGAAATGAACGAAAAAGACGCTGTGCTCAAAGAAAAGAGCTTGGATAGATGGCTTGATGAGCGAGAAGTAAGTTGCCTCACAAGGTTGAGCTTGTCAACGCTCAGGGCTCACAGATTTTACGGAAAAGGCATCCCCTACTCAAAAGTAGGAAGGTCTGTCCGCTATAGCTTGGCAGATGTCACGACATTCATGAAATCTCGCCGGGTTGTTCCTGAAAACGCATAAGGAGGAGCATTAATGCAATATGCAAGAGCTCCACCTTAGACAGGATGGAAAATGAGGCTAAGAAAAAAAATTGCCAATGAAAGCTTAGCCTGACGACCCTGTAGCCCGTTTATCGTACCACCGCTTAACCCGTCCCCTCTCCAAAAAGAGAGAGGGGAGAATCAGATATGGAGTCTGCTATGTCGAATGAAAAATCTACAGAACCGCTTGGCAAGGCCATCGCTAGCGCTCAAAGCTATGATGCGAAAAAGATGGATTCTGATACACGTGACGCAATTTCTAGCCTCAGAGAAGAGATGCACGAAATGTTGCAGCTCCCCTCGGAAGATCTGGCCAAGGTTGACTATATCGAATGGAAGTTGGACTGGAAGCCCGTACTGACCTCTCGTCTTTACCCTAAAAAAATCTAGGTTTAATGCCAGGAGAAGCAGGCCAACATCTGCTTCTCCTGCTCATGGAGGGAAAAATGACCTTTGATTATAAAGAAATGGTTAAAGAGGCAATAAAGACAAGCCAACCAGCCACAAGGGTTCGCCAACTCGGTTGCCATGACAAGACTCCTGCCTCGGTGTCCCAAATGACCCTTGATACTACGGCAAGGGTTGCGCCTTTAAGCCGTTGTCATCACTCTTCTCAAGCCTCACTTGCCCAGCAAACGTACACTCGCACGCATTTGAAAAGATTCATCGACAAATGGCCTGCTCGCGATCAGGCCAATAAAGCTGAAGATGGCATTGCGCTGGCAGGAAAGGATTCGTTTTCTTCTGCCTTTACTGCTGCGCTTGGTATGGCGAACACCACCAATATCTGCGGCTTGGATGATGTCCTGATCAAGGCAGCTGTTTTTGAGGCTCTTCTTGAGCGAGAGGCATCTTGCCAGTTCGCCTCCGGCAGCAATGCCAATCTTCGCGCGCTTTTGAATATCAAGGAAAGCCATGGCCGTGAGAGCATGACGGTTTCTGGCGAGCTTGGGCCAGATAACGAACTGAGGTGGGCCCTTAACCACGGCAAAACCACAGGCAGGACATGGGTGAAGCTGCTTGGCATTGTTTATAACTTGTCCCACATGGACACCTTGGCGACTCTGGCCAACATTCTGAGCATGAGCTTTGAAAATCTTTTTAAGCTTTCCAGTGATAGGCATGCCGCTGAATTCAATGGTGGATCGCGGCCAATAGAAGACGTGCCTGCCTTTCTTCAGTTGCCTGGACTTCCGGCTGGATCGGCTTGCGCTGAGTTGATGGAGATAAGGTACATCTACGGCAATGCCGGGCAGATAATCGGAGCCATCCTGCGCTATCGGTTGAATGGAAATGATTTCTGTCTCCCTGCCACTGTTGGGCGTGGGGTTCTTTGCATGGGCAAGTACAAACCGACAGCCCATTTCCTTAACCAGCACCTTATGGACCAACACCCGTTCGCTCCGGTCATTTTCTTTCAGGACATGCGTACAGCTCTTGCCTTTGAGCGTATGCTTGGCGAAGCGCGAGGTTACGACTCCGAAAAATTCATTGTGACAGCCCATCTTGGGGATGACCTTTCAGTGCTACCTTGGAGTTACTTCCATGGTCATGAGGTTGTGCTTATCCCTGCTCCGGTAAAAGAGTGCATGGCGCTGGTCAAGTTGTACAAGGAGTACATTACGGGCGCACAGGCTAAGAGCTTCCAGGTCTATTCTGGCTTTCTTCTCCACTCCCAGCCAGCCTGTGCCCTGGTAGGCCCTGTGGAGGGCGTCACTGATGCCGAGGCAGAACTGCTGCACACCGCTATCGTACTCGACGCTATAGAACGCCCCTTATGGTTGGCCCAACAAGTAGTCAATGACAGCGTTTCATATGAGGCATTTGTGGCATGGGGCCAGAGGCAGTGCATTTTCAAAGGCCCCAACAAAGCCAGCAACGTCCCTTCAACGGGGCAATCATGCTCGTTACCCCCGGCGGACCCCGCCCTGACACCTCCACTTGCATACAGCTTAGATATGGTAACACTCTACCACATCATACGCCCAGGTAGCTTTTTTGCGCTTGTGGGGCCTAAGGGATCCGGAAAAACTCAGATTGCGATGTCTACTTGCCGTGGGATCATATATGGCAACACCCCATGGCCTTTGTTTAGTGGAAATGGGATTAGCGCTGGCAATGTAGCCTATATTGACGCAGAAACGCCCTATGATGAATTTTGCGCCAACCAACAGCAGCACGGCCTTACCGAAGTACGCGACACCCGTTTTTTTGGGCTGTCGAGGTTCGATCCTCACCTCCCAGATTTTTGTAATACCTTTTCTTTGACGGATGCAGCATTTCGCGAAGGTTTAACCACCTACCTCCTAGAAAATAAATGCCGCGTCGTTGTTTTGGACAACCTCACAGCCTTGATGGGTGACGGCGTACATCACGGAAAGGTGGCTGAAACCTTGCTCGACTGGGTCAAATTGTTGCAAGGCCATGGGCTGTGTGTGGTGCTTGTTCACCACAAAACGACTGATGTAGGAACTCCCCAGCATGGTGTTCAAGCAAGAGGCAGCCATCTCTACACCACCCTGGCCAGAACAGTCATTACTCTCGTAAGTAGTGCAGAAATACTGAATAATAGTGTCGCACCGGAAATAGTCCAAACTAAGGCGGCACAGGATGGGTTGACTGTTGGGATGCGGTTTGACGCGAGCAAGCCTGCTCCAGTTCTTGATAAGAAGTCCTTTTGGCTGCATCTGCCGTTTGGGGCTTCAGAATGGCAGTTTTTGACCGCTACCGGAGCAGATGGGAAGGAAGTTGAGTTTGCCCAAGTCTGCGCTAAACCGGAGGCTGGTCTTGCAATTCAGGGCGACCCTTTAATTGACGCGCCTGAGTCTGGAGATGTAGCGATCCTTGACCAACTGTCTTCCGACGAAAAGTTGGTATTCGACATGGCCAAGATTGCAGGGACGGTTAAAACCGCTGATATCACAAAGAAACTTGATTGCAGTGACAGAAAAGCCCGTAACCTCACAAAAAGCTTGGAAGAGTGCGGACTTCTTGAACCCGACGGGAACAGTGGCTCCCAACAGGGATATCGCATAAAAAATTAGCTCTGCCTGTCTATTCATAATGGCGCGTGGCTTTCGGGTCACGCGCCATTTTTTTATCCTCAACATAGCCTACTGACAAACAGTCCGACCACTGTAGCGTCCTTGCCGAAAACAGAAGCTCCCCCCCCCTGCATGACCTGCAAAAGTGTCCTGCATCTTTAGCCATGGTCGATCCCAATCCTGCATCTTTCCTGCATTTGACCTGCATTATAGTGAAACGCTCCTGCATTTTTGTCTGCATTTACCCTGCAAAATAGCCTGCATGCAGGATTCTAAAAAAGTCATTGCTAAACATTTCACCATGTTAAGCTAGTAGCTATTTTACATGGGGAGGGTAAAAAGGTGCTACCCATCGCGCATACTTCGGCGGCCGATAATGCCAGCTGACGATGCCACTTATGAGCACAAACACCTTGAACCCCGTAGTTGGGTGGAATGAAAATATTCTAGAGATTATAAGCCGCACAGGGCGGCGAGACTACGTACACAGTTGCCACCGTGCGAAGTCTTGTCCCCTCCAATTTCTTCAGGTGATTTTAACTCGCACACCTCGCACACCTCGCACAGCACAAAAACACGCTTCCGCAAAATCAAAATTAAAAAATACATTTCTACTGATTAGTATATGTGTAATAGCCCGATGCAGACCATTTCGGCCCTGAACGACTATCACACGCATACTTATCAGGAGTTGTCATGAAAGGCCTGGATGGTTCCTCTACGCCGACAGAGCAAAAGGAAAACCGGATAGTCTACGCGGGCCATGCCGATCAGGAACACGCAGATTTTGCGGAAATGCCTCGGCAATGGAGAGAGTACCCTGCCTCCACAGATGGCATCAAAGAAGCCGTAGGTGACGGCTATACCGCCATTTCCATCTACGAATTCAGCGGGCCTGTGGAAAAGGGTAAACCTCAGCCCATGCGCTATGGCGACCTGGTGCTGGACTTCGATGCCAAAAAAGAGCTGCTTGATAACGATGGCAATTCGTTGGGCAAGGTGGGCGATATTGCTAAAGCGCTTGAAGCTGTTCGCATTTTCAGCAGGCTGCTCACTAAGAAATATGACGTGAACCTCAACCATTTGCATTATTACGCCAGTGGCGGCAAGGGATTCCATGTGATTATCCCACGAGAGCTTATAGGTTCAGAAGCTGGTGACATTGAGTTGCCTGCCATTTACAGGCGTACCCTTGATTCCATTCTGAATATTGCTGCCCATAAGGAGCTTTGGAACGGTATAGTCCTTGGTGCACTTAAAGATAACCGTAAATTGGCCCCTGAGGACCTTTACATCGACCCAAACGGGTTCAAAGGTGGCAAAGGCCAACTCATACGCCTGCCGCATATCCAGCGGGCTGATGGCAATTACAAGGTGCCGGTGACATATGACGAGATCATGCATAATGGAGCTTCCTTTTTTGAGGCACTCGTCACGAAAGATCGGCATATTGAGGAGGAAGGAAGCCGGACTGGTATCACCTGCGCTCCCATGCTGGAAAAAGCCTATTTGCAAGCCAAAAGGGTTGTTTGTCTTACTGCTGACAGGCGTAACGCCGATAGACAGGTTGCAAGCCTGGAAACAGAATGTAAATTTGTGACCTTTTGTGCCCAGCATGCGGGTGAGGTTACAGAGCCACAATGGTTTGCGCTTGCCAGAATCTTTTCCCACTGCGGGTCATTAGGGCAAGCTCTGTTCCACATGTACAGCCGCTTGGATCCTCGTCGCTATAATGAAGAAGAGGCCAAAAATAAGCTGCATAATGCCTACAGTTATTCCCCCATCACCTGCAAGGAAGTCCAGAAAGTATTCCCTTGTTCAGGCGACTGCCGGGTAAAATGCCCTATGGATCTTTATCGGCGGAAGCTCTCTGCGACTCTCGAAGTTGATGCCTTTGCCGTACTGGACGAAGGGCTTGTATTTTATCCAGATGCCAGCGACAAAACCATTTACGAAAAAGTTTCTTCACCTGTTGAAGTAAAGGCCTCTGCCCGTGACGCCGAAAGCTGTGGCTGGTCAAAAATTATTGAAGTGCGCGATCCTGATGACATACTCCATCAGTGCCTAGTGCCCTTCACATCCTTAAACGGTTCAGGCGAAGAAGCTCTTACGCTTTTGTCGGAAGCTGGTTTGCTACTGGAGCCAGGCAGGCTGCCCCGTCAGCAGCTTATACAATACCTTAACAAGGCAACCCCAAAGCAGCGGGCCTTAATCGTTGAGAAAAATGGTTGGGTTAAAAAGGCCAACAAATTTGTGCCATTTGATTTGGGAAGCCAGGGCGGTCAGAGCGAGTACCTGTGCTCCCGCTTCCCAGTGGCGTCCATGCTGTTTGAGGCAAAGGGAACGCTCGAAGAGTGGAAAGAGCATATAGGGCGATATTGCGAGGACAATCCCCTCTTGCAGGTGACGATTATTGCGGCCATGTCCGGCCCCTTGCTGACGCTCATGAAACATTCAGGTTTTGGCATACACCTTTATGGCAACTCTTCCAGTGGCAAGACTACGAGCCTTCATGTTGCGGGTTCTGTCACCGGCGGCGAACTGAAGTCATGGCGGACGACGGACAACGGCCTCGAAGGCATAGCGGAACAACATAACGACAACTGCCTTTTGCTTGATGAAATCAACCAGTGTGACCCTGATGTGGTGGCCCAGGCAGCCTATATGCTTGCCAATGGCCAGGGCAAATCACGTTCTTCAAAGACAGGTGCCAGTCGTCGTGTACCGACATGGAATTTGACATTTCTGTCTTCAGGCGAAGTGTCCATATCTGACCGTGCTGACCAGGCCTATAAAAACAAAGCCATGGCCGGGCATGAAGTACGCGTTGTTAGCATCCTTGCAGACGGTGGTGCTGGTTACGGTATATTCACGACCATACCTGATGGCATGCCTGCCGGAGAATTTTCCGACATGCTGGTGCAAAACAGTAAAGAATACCGAGGGGCTCCGTTACGGGCTATGATTCAGCATATCAAAGGTGATCAGGATAAGATTTGCGATGCGGTCAGTGAGCATATGGCTCAGTTTCTTGACGGACTTGACCGCACTACCTTGTCCTCCCAGGCAAAACGGGTAGCTGATCATTTCGCGCTGCTGGCTGGTGTAGGTGAAGTCGCTACGGCTCTGGACATTGTGCCTTGGCAAGGCGGAGAAGCAATGGACGCTATGAGGCATTGCTTTGATTGGTGGCTTCGGGACAGAAGCGGCGCTGTTGACTTTGAGATTGAAAAAGCAACAGAAAAACTTCTGTGTCTGGCCCGCAAGGAGTTCTATGGAAAATTTATTGATGATTATTATCCTGTCAGGAATATTCGCCAAGAGGGGAAAGACTGCTTTTTTATCCCCCGTTCATACGCAGTGGCCGAAATCTGCAAGGATTTTCAGTACAAAGCTCTTGTAGCAAACCTAAAAGAGAAAGGGCTGCTGATTCTGACCAAGGACGGTGAAGTACGAGAGCAGTGCTGGCAAGGTGGCAACGATAATCGGCCCAGGGGGTTCGCTATTATCAGAGACAGGTTGTACGGCGAATCTGCGGCTGGTATTATTAAGAGTCCTTTGCCTTTAGGGGAAAAGCTTTCAATTGGGTATCAGACCGTTGACGATAATGATTTTTGAAATTGGAAAAATGCAGTGTGCGTAGTGTGCGAGCTGTGCGAGTGTGCGGAAATTCAAATACAGAGGGCAGTAGGAAAATTAAATTCCTACTGCCCTTCTCTATATAGTATGCCCAACACTACACAATTTAGCCCGATGAGGTAGCCACATGCGGCCATATCGTACTCCCATTAGCAATCTCTATGGCACAGATCGTTTTTTCGACGCCCTGGAAAAAGAACTTCCGCCAGTGTTCACGCGAGATGTTGCTTCCAGGTGTATGGGGGGACTTCTGTCCCCCAAAAGTATGTCCAATGCCGATGCCATGGGGATAGGGCCATCAGTCCGGGTTAGGATTGGAAAGAAAGTTGCCTATGAGAGAGCAAGCTTCATGACATGGATCAGGCAAAAATTAAGCACCTAGATTTTCATATACGCGTCATTGCCCTCATCTTTTATTTAAAGCATACTTCAATCACAAACGGTAGCAGTTCGGGCAACCGAACTGCTGCAATCTACTAAATTAATTAAAAACCGGAGAGCATATGTCCGAGCCTCTGAATAGTAAGTATGAAATCGGCAAGATATACTCAATAAATGTAACCGAATTGAAGCCTAACCCAGAGCAACCCAGAAAATATTTTGACGAAGATGAGATCAAGGCCCTTGCAGCAGACATTGAAGCAAATGGCCTTCTGCAAAACATCACGTTTACCTGCCATGAGGACAAGCTGATAATCATCTCTGGAGAAAGGCGAGTACGGGCTCACAAACAGTTGGGGAAGGAAGTAATAGAAGGCAAGTATGTTGAAGGTGATCTCTTGACACTGGCCTTGATGGAAAACATCCTTCGGTCTGACCTAACAGCCATAGAATTTGCAGAGTCTGTAGCAGCCTTGCAAAAACAAAAGAGCTGCTCCAATGACGAGATTGCAAAACTAATTGGTAAGAAGAAAAGCACCACGAGCGAAATATTAAAGATTGCATCACTGCCAGAAGGCATCCGCGATGACGCCAGAACAAAGCCCCATATGACCCGTGAGCGCTTGTTGAAGGTCGCAAGGAGGAAGGATGCTGAGGCCCAGCAGAAAGCGTATGGTAAGCTTTGTGCCACGACTGAAAAGCAAGCCATGGAGCCCAAAAAATCTTCTGAAAAATCTCACGGAAACAAGAAAGTCGGAAATCGCTATGTTAATTCGCAGATCCTTAAAATTGAAGGAATGACTGCGGAACTCAATGCATCTCATGGAAAAATGCTTTCAAAGATAAAGGCTGAACTTACGGATGAAGAAAAACTGGGGCTGATAACCGCGCTTGAAAGCATGCGGAGAGCTATTGAAGTGATTATACCAAAACAATAGAAAAATTGTGACGGTTTGACTTTCAAAACTACACAAACTCTAAAAATATGGGGTAGGCTGGAGGACTAATGGCGGCTCTTAATCAGGCAAGAATCATCACTGCTTTGGAAAAAATTGTGACCGAAGCGCGAAAAGACTTCATATTCTCCTTTCTTCTGGCCTATGGGACGCCCAGAGCCACCGTCAAGCGGCTCCAGATGGGTGACAAACAACGCAACGTCGCGCAGATTGCCAGTGACATTGCCGTGGCTCAAAAAATATACTTTCACCCACTGCAAGATGGGGAAGAGGCCCAAAGCACCTTGGAGCGTCTTCTCGCGCTGCCTTTGATTGCACAGCACAAAATCCGTTTTGTCATGGTTACGGATTTCAAAACCGTGCTGGCTTATGACGGCAAGGTTGATGACCACACGGAATTTGACTTTGACGACTTCAAAACAAATTTTGAATTTTTCCTGCCGCTGACGGGTCAGTATGAAAAGGCCATTGCCTATGCCGAACATCCCGCCGATGTAAAAGCGTGCGAGAAGATGGGCAAGCTGTATGACCGCATCCGTGCTGTTAATCACTTTGAAGATAATGACCTTCATTCGCTTAACGTATTTCTCACACGGCTGCTGTTTTGCTTTTTCGCGGAAGACACGGGCATTTTCGCCAAACCGAACCAGGTTACTTCTGCGGTCAAATCACTCACCAAAGAGGACGGCTCTGACCTGACGGAGTTTTTTGAAACGCTTTTCGAGGTATTGAATCTTCCGGATAACGCCCCAGAGCGGAAAAGCCTGTCGGCTACGTTCCAGACCTTCCCCTATGTCAACGGTGGCCTTTTTAAAGAACACAGCCCCATTCCCAAATTTGACGGCAAGGCAAGGCGTTTGCTTTTGGACTGCGGGTATATGGCATGGAGCGATATTTCTCCGGTTATCTTTGGCTCCATGTTTCAGGCTGTTATGGACCCGGAGAAAAGGCGCTCAATGGGGGCGCACTACACCAGCGAAAAGAATATCCTCAAGGTTGTGCGCCCGCTTTTCTTGGATGCGCTGCATGAAGAGTTTGAGCAAATTTTGACGCTGAATTCTGGGAAGAAAAAAGCGCAAGCCCTCAAAGATTTTCAGCAAAAACTGGGCACACTGGGCTTTCTTGACCCGGCCTGCGGCTGCGGAAACTTTTTGGTAGTCAGTTACCGTGAGTTGCGAGAGCTTGAACTGAAAGTGCTGTTGGCGATCAGGAAAGATGAGCCGCCAAAAACACAAGTTATGGATGTTCGCCTACTTTCCAAGGTCACCATCAACCAGTTCTACGGCATAGAACTTGAAGAATTTCCGGTTGAAATTGCCCGTGTTTCCATGTGGCTCATGGAGCATGTAATGAATTTGAAGTTTGGAGAAGCTTTTGGGCTGGTTTTTCCTTCAATCCCCTTGCAGAACTCTGCGGAAATTATTTGTGCAAATGCTTTAACGACTCCGTGGGAAGAGGTTGTTGAGCCTGAAAAGTTGAACTACATCCTTGGCAATCCTCCGTTTAGCGGAGCCAGGATGATGGGAAGCGGTAGTTGTCAAAAGTCAGAACTGAAACATGTTTTCCACGACCTTAAGGGCTGCGAAAACTTGGACTACGTCACCGGCTGGTTTAAAAAGGCTTCAGAATATTTTTTTGGAACATCAAAGGAAATTGCTTTTGTTGCAACAAATTCCATTTGCCAAGGGGAACAGGTTGGCGTGTTGTGGAAGGAACTTTTTACACGCTACGAAATTAAAATTAATTTTGCATACCGGACTTTTAAATGGGAAAATGAAGCTAAAGGGAAAGCTGCAATTCACTGCATCATTGTAGGTTTCTCTTCAGGTGGACGTTCTGATAAAATTTTGTTCTCTGAAGAAGGAATAGCAAGTCACACTAAAGCGATTAGTCCTTATTTAACCGCTAACTCAGAAGCATATGTAGAACCCCGAAAAGCGCCTTTGAGCGAAGCTCCTAAAATGAATTTTGGCAACCAACCTCGCGATGGAGGTCATTTTATACTCACAGATAGTGATAAAAAGACCCTGCTTGAAGCTGAACCTTCTCTTTCTCCGTGGATAAGGCGATATATGGGGGCCGAAGAGTTCATCAACAATTCTGCTCGGTGGTGCTTATGGCTCAAAGGTATCTCAGCCGAGCAAATTGATGAAAGCAAAGTTCTTTCAGAGAAAGTTGCCGCTGTCCGGGCGTTTCGAGTTGCTTCTAAAGCCAAGACGACAAATGGCTATGCAAAAGTGCCAATGCTTTTTGCCCAAATAACTCAACCAGATAAATGTAATTTTTTACTTGTCCCTCGTGTGAGTTCTGAAAGGCGTAAATATATACCTATTGGGTTTATGAACACTAACGTAATTGCAAGCGATGCGGTACAAATCGTCCCCAATGCTACTCACTACGACTTTGCGATCCTTACTTCAGCAATGCACATGGCATGGATGCGGACTGTTTGTGGTCGCCTTAAAAGCGACTACCGGTACTCTCGGGATCTTTGTTACAATACCTTTCCGTGGCCAACACCTTCCACCAAACAAAAAAAGCACATAGAATCTCTTGCTGAAGCAGTCTTAATGACGCGCGAAATGTATCCGGATATGACCCTTGCCGATATGTATGACCCGGACAAAATGCCGGAGCCTTTGCGAGAATCACATACCGCCTTGGATATTGCCGTGGACGGGCTATACCGCAAGAAGCCCTTTGCGAGTGATGAAGAACGGTTACAGCTTCTTTTTGAACTGTATGAAAAGCTCGTATCGGAAAATTCCCCTGCTGTGACTGTAAATGACGATGAAGAGGATGAAAGAGATGACTGAGCTTTTAACCGTTCACTACGGGCAGACAGGCCAAAGTACCGCGCAAAACCCTATGGGTATGCGGGAAATGCAAGCGCGGGCTTATGCCGCCAGAAACGCGCAATATCTGTTGCTCAAGGCTCCTCCTGCCTCCGGTAAATCCCGCGCCTTAATGTTCTTGGCTCTCGATAAAGTTCTGAAGCAGGGGTTGCAAAAAGCCATTGTCGCCGTGCCGGAAATTTCCATTGGGGGCTCTTTTGCCGATACCGCTTTGAGCAGGTTCGGCTTTTTTGCCGACTGGCATGTGGATGCCGATTATAACCTCTGCACCTCCGGCAACGAGGGGAAAGTCGATAAACTCATTGAGTTTATAAACAACCCCAAAGCCCGTTTTTTGCTGTGTACCCATGCCACCCTGCGTTTCGCCTACGAACGCCTTGGCGATGCCCGCAAATTTGACAACACGCTCATTGCCATTGACGAATTTCACCATACCTCCGCCGAAGAGGGGAACAAGCTGGGCGCAATGGTGGACGGCCTGATGCGTAATTCGTCCGCCCACATCGTCGCCATGACGGGTTCGTACTTTCGCGGCGATCAGGTTCCCATTCTTACACCGGAAGCGGAAGCCCTGTTCACGCAAGTAACCTACACCTATTATGAGCAGCTAAACGGCTACAAGCATTTGAAGTCGCTCGGCCTTGGGTATCACTTCTATCAGGGGCGATATTTTGAAGCCATGAAAGAAGTGCTGGATTTGGACAAAAAAACCATCGTCCATATCCCCAACGTCAATTCCGCCGAATCTACCGGCCAAAAGTATTCCGAAGTGGACTTTGTGCTGGACGCCATAGGGGAAGTGCAGCACAAAGACCCGCAAACCGGCATTATGACGCTGAAAACCCGCGCCGGAAAACTGCTCAAGGTCGCTGATCTGGTTACGGACGACCCCATGCGGGTGAACGTGCTGGCGTATCTGCGCGACATACGGCAAGCGGATCAGATGGACATTATCATTGCCCTGGGCATGGCTAAGGAAGGTTTTGACTGGCCGTGGTGCGAACATGTGTTGACCATCGGGTACCGCTCCTCCCTGACGGAAGTGGTGCAAATCATTGGACGGGCCACGCGGGATTGCGAGGGGAAAAGTCATGCGCAGTTCACAAACCTGATCGCCCAACCGGATGCCGAAGATGAGGATGTCAAAAATTCCGTAAACAACATGCTCAAGGCGATCACTCTGTCGCTGCTCATGCGCGAAGTGCTGGCCCCCAACATCACATTCCGGCCCCGTTCCCTGTTGCGCGAAGGCGAAACGCTCCAGCCGGGAGAAATCGTCATTGATGATTTGGAGTTGCCAGTATCGCCGCGTGTTCGTGAAATTTTGACCTCTGGCGGCATTGAGCAAATAGTGACTACCTTGCTGAATACTCCAGAAGCGGTCAATCCGGTAATAGCAAAACCGGACGAGCATAAAGTTCTGACCGAAGCCTCAATGCCGAAAATTATCACGCAACTGTTCCCGGACTTGCCGCCGGAAGATGTATCTCTGCTTAACGACCTTGCCCAAACACAAATGGTCATTACCGCCAACGGTGGTCTGGTTACGGAGTTGCCGCCGGGCGCACAGGTTATCCAGGGCGACAATCAGGCCGATGGGGAAGATGGCCCCGCCGGTTCAGCAGGCGCACAGGCTTTTCTGCGTGTTGGCGAAAAGTTTATTAACGTGAGTTCGCTGAATATTGACCTAATTGAAAGCGTCAATCCGTTTCAAGGTGCGTATGAAATTCTTTCCAAGTCCGTTACCGCGCCCATGCTGAAAACCATTCAAGATCAAGTTTCTGCACAGAGGAGCAACGTCAGCGAAGAAGAGGCCGTGTTGCTCTGGCCCAGAATCAAGGACTTCAAACGCCAATTTGGGGTCGAACCATCTCTTAATGCCAGTGACGCCTATGAGAAACGGCTGGCAGAAGTGCTGGCCTATGTGCGCAATAAAAAAGCGCAACAAATGCAGGCGGCACAAGCTCCGGCAGCGGAGTAGGCCGTGAAGCTCCGTTCAGCGCCGCGTAGCATGGTAACGTCACTGGATGCCATTTTTGATGAAGAGGACGATCTGGATTTGCTCTCCGGCGTTGTTCCGGCAAAGAAAAAAGCGACAGCGGCCATAGACCCGGCGGTTTCCGCATTTCTGGAACTTGTCGCGTTTTATGAAGCGCATGGGCGCGAGCCGGATGAAAGCATACCGGAAGAAAAGCCTCTGGTCTGGCGGCTCAAAGGGTATCGAACGCGCCCTGAACTGCGCGTGAAAGTCTTGGAGTATGACAGTGTCGGGCTGCTGGGCGAAAAGGCGGCAGCCCCTGTTCCCTGTGAATCCTTGCCTGATACGCCTGTTGTCGCGCCCGTTGCAGCGCGGGAAGCTACTTCCCTGGACGACATTTTCGACGATGACGACGACCTGGGCTTACTTGGAGGTATAGATACTTCCATTTTTACCGCCACGCCTGCCGCGCCCCCCGCAGATAAGGATATGCCGGACGAAATAGCCAGCCGCAAGCCGTGCGAAGACTTTTACCTGTATGAAAAGCTCTTTCAGGATGTGCAGGGCGTTCTTACTACCAAGGCCGTCATGCTGGAGAGGTTTTCCAGCGAATCCGAAGCGGCTGTCGGACAGGTGTTCATCTTGCGGGGGCAACTTTGCTATGTGGACAGGATTCTCAAAGAAGATACATCTGATTCCAAAAGGGATAACCCACGGCTGCGCGTCATTTTTGAAAACGGCACAGAGGCCGACCTGCTCAAACGCTCTCTCGCCCGCGCTTTGTATAAAGACCCGCACAGTCGGCGGGTCAATTTCGATCTGAACTTGTTTTCAGACCAGTCTTTCACCATATCGCACGGCGACAAGCCTACGGGCTTCATCTACATTCTGGGTTCAGAAACGACCGCACCGGCACTTGCCGGCCTAAAAAGCACGGGTAAACTGGTAAAGATTGGCTACTCCAGCCAGGATGTTCATGAACGCATCAAAAACGCTCATGCCGATCCGACTTACCTTGAAGCGCCGGTACGCCTGTTGGCCCAGATAGAGTGCTTCAACCTGAATCCGCAAAAATTTGAGAACCTCATCCATGCGTTTTTGTATCAACAACGGCTGAACATGACCCTTATCAGTGCCAGCGGCAAACCTTACCACCCGGAAGAATGGTTTTCCGTGAGTGTTGAAACCGCCGTTGAGGTCTGCAACCGCATAATCGACGGAACTATAGTGCAGTACCGTATGGACAATACGACAGGAGTAATTGTGAAAAAGCACACATCACTAAAGTATTGATACCTCTGCCGCAACGTGGATTACCTAGTGTCTCCTGTTCCGGCCACACTATTTCATCGAGGTTTAGCCTAATGGACACGAGTTTGATGCTAACTCAGATTCTAGCCGTTTGGAGTACTGTGCTTTCAACAATTTTAGCGGGAGTAAAAGTCTGGGAAGTTAGGAATAACCGGTTAAAAGTAAATGTTAGTGCGCTATGGACTGGAAGTGAAGATATTGGCCACTCAATAACCATTCGCAACTTATCATCTTTTCCTGTCATATTGGTAGGATGGGAATTATTTTATCGCCAACAAAAATTTTTTATTCCTCAGGATGAACCAATTGAAAAGAATGTTTTTGATTGGAGCGATGTAACTATCAACCCTGTATCCGTTTTTTCGTTAGATTTTAACGGTCAAGATTATTTTTCAACACGCAAGACCATGGAAGTTAATAACATATATATTAAATTATATTTTTCTATGCATAAAGCAATAGTGCGCCAAATTTTCAAAGCAAAAATATAGCATTCAATTTCAACATTGCGGTGCAGACGAACATCCCATTTATCAGCGAAGTTATTAGCTGACAAAAATCACATTTTCAAAATAAGTACGTGCTTTGTTGACACTTCACTGGATTTGATGAATTAGCTATAGTAGTTCAAACTTTTCCTCAAAAGGATTGTGAAAAAAATATCGCTTTGCGTTTCTATTCAAGATGTATCACTCTTTGGAAAAGTTGAAGTCCACTCGGATTTCTGTACTGACTAATCCGGTAAGTAGAATCATCAGAAAGAAAGTGCTACGGCAGAGCACCCATGCAAACGATCGTTGATACAAATATTCTCAACCAACTGACTTTGCACCAATGCTCCGTAACGCATATCTACCGGGGGAAGATGTGGAAATTTTTAATTTAATTGGCGTAGTTTTGTACCATCTTGCCCAGACTACACAGAGTAATTACTTTATATTTATATATTGCCTTGTCACTTTTTTGGGTTTTATTTTTTTATTGTTCCGCATGGCTCGAGAAAAAAAATGTATCACTCAGGCCTGCAAAGATGCCACGCGAGACGTAAAATTTGAATCTCTAGATGAGAATGTGTCACCTTCTGCAGAACTCGAGTCTCATCATGAAAATGAGCTTCCCAATGCAGGAAAAAGGCGCAAAGAGCTTCTTTTTAAATATAATTTTTCTAATATTAACGGCGCCCTTTGCCAGAATGCTATTTTCAAACATCACTGGTCTGAATTTACCGAATCACTTGTTCATAGCAATGACAATAACACTCCTGTGCAGAACTCGCACTCCGCAGCGTTTTTCTTCAATGAAGACACCATAATCCTTCCCAACTATAATGCAGCAAGCTATACCGCCACCCCTAATTATCTCACGGGACTCGGTATTTTGGGAACATTTCTTGGCCTTGCCGGAGGTATTTACCTCGCAAGTGCGGGATTGAGCGGCGGCTTTGACGCTGAAAATACGGATAAATTACGCACTGCGCTCAATCAGCTTCTATCCGGCGCAGGCCTCGCTTTTACGACATCTGTTGTAGGGCTTATATGTTCGTTAAGCTTTGCACTCCGCGAAAAGTGCACCATCCGCGAGTTGCAAAAATGCCTTGGCGATTTTGTTAATGCTCTTGATGAGCGTGTGCATCTGATTACAGCCGAAGATGTAACTAGGAAGCAGCTTGCCTTGCAGGAAGAGCAGCGCGACCTTATGCAGAGTTTTGTGGATGATGTTGGACACAATATCAGCCAAGCAATAAACGGCATGTTTTCTACCGGGATGCAGCCCTTAATGGAAAAAATGGTTAATGAGCTTTGTTCACTCCGCTCTGACAGGGCAACAGAGTCACAAGAAGTTATCTCAAACCTGACCAAAGAGTTGGCAGACAAAATTCATTCTGCAGCGGGAAAAGAAATGGATGCATTCGGTGTGGCGTTCGCTGAGATGCGCTCGACCTTGGTGCCTCTACTGGAAGAATATAAAGAATCTCAAGGGCGCGGATTGGAGGCGAGCAAAGCAATGAACGACACGTTGCAACAACTTGTCAATGTTCACAGCTCTCTGCATTCCTGCATTCAACGCATTGAAAGTAGCGCTTCTATTTTTGAAGAAGCTACAACGCAGACTCAAAGAACCATTCAAGCAGCAACAGAGTATACTACTTCAGCTATAGAAGAGTTAAAATCTTTCCATTCTGTCATCGCCGAGGAAAAATCACAACAGGAAATGCGTTTTGAGCAACAAATGCTGACAATGCAAGAACACTCAGCAACATTTTTAAATGCCTGGAAAGAGTCCCTTGTCGCCTTGGATACACAGAAAAAGCACATGGAAAATTCATTGGACAAACACATGTCTTCCGCGCATGAACACTATGAAATGATTAAAAATCAGCAATACTCGTTAGAACAATTGTGGAAACAGTATGCAGAAAGATTTGAAAATCTAGATAATGCTTTGCAGAATACGTTTATTACCCTGACAGAGGGGCTGGGGGCATACAGCAAATCCACAAAAGATTATATCGCAGGCCTGGATGACCATCTGGAACGGGCAGCAACCCATCTGCACAGTGTGGTCAGAGGGCTCAAAGAAGCTGCGGAAGAATGGCTGGAAATGCAGGAAGATATGGACGCTACAAACGCTTCCACCGACGAAAAAGCGCGTAGATAATTTCGAGGTAGCACATGTCTCAACGACGGTATCCCCTGTATAAAAATGGAAGTCGCTCTGATGAACAGGGGTATTTGGCCTCTGTTAGTGATTTGATGGCCACATTGCTATTCATATTCATCATTACACTCATAGCCTTTGTCATTAATTTGCACGAGGCAACTACCAGTGCCGCTCTTAAGGAAGAGGACAGCAAGAAAGAAATAATTGCTCTAAGAAATATTCAGCAAGAACTGACAGATGCGCGATCCATACGTCAAAGATTATTGGAAGACATAAAACAAGGCCTGATGCAAAAAGGCTTGAAGGTCGAGATTGATGTAGATAAAGGATTGCTGCATGTGCCTGAAAAGATACTCTTTCCTTCTGGACAAGCCAACTTTGCTCCTGGAGGAGAGGAGAGCCTTCAACTGCTTGGGGCTATTCTTGCCCAACACCTGCCTTGCTACAGCGGCACAAAAGACAAGCCTTCTGAACTTTGCGCATCAAAAAAGTCTACCCCCGGCAGGCTGGAGGCAGTGCTTGTGGAAGGGCACACAGACAACGTGCCCATACGCACTGCACAGTACATGGATAACTGGCAGCTTTCCGCAGCAAGAAGTTTAGTAACCTTCCGCTACCTCATGCAGCAGCAACCTCTTTTAGCGGTGCTACGCAATGCCAACGGTGAGCATTTTTTTGGCGTAAGTGCATACGGTGAAACACGTGGGGTAAGGGAAAATGCATCTGACGAAGGCAGACAGGCCAACCGACGAATTGACCTGCGCTTTGTTCTGGCAGCACCGAGACCAACCGACACGCAAGGAAGCAAACAGTAATGTCGCTGCGGGATTGTTTGCGATACTGGAGGCAAGAATCACTGACACTGGCAATGCCTCCACAGCCTGCCAAGCTTCCTGCCCTGTGTCAGGCACTTGCCCAAAGCGTTGGCTCTGTGCATAGCGTGGCACCCAGCCCCCTGTCGTTGCAGGATTTGTACGTCTGTATCAAAGATTGTTATCTACAAGGCTTGCCCCTCACATCTCTGCCAACGAAAACTTTGAAACAGGCTCCTTGGGTCTTCTATTACGGGGAGCAGAACCTTGCTGATGCTGCAAATTTTGTCGCGCAGTATTTTCAATGGTTGGAAAGCCTCTCCCCACAGCGCCAGGGGCGCGTGCTCATTTTACTTTGGTATGTGCTGATGCAAAAATACCCCATGCATAGCCCCAGCTTTGCATGGCTTTGCCACCGTGTAGACAGCGCGCTAGCGGTATCTCCACGCATCAAAGCGCAAAATGTATACAAAGCTTGCCAAGGTTATGCGCTTCTGTCCGCAGATGGCCCTGATCTGTTTGCTCGTGATCTGCTAACACAAGGTTTACGGGAGGCATGCACCCGTCGGTTATTTTCAGAGGAGCTGCTTGCCAGTCAGTTTGTCAATCATGGGGCAGAGTGCGCTCAGAGCCTTTTGTCCCGTGCGCTTGCATCCCAGGACAACTTAGCACTACTGCAAAATTTCATCGCGCAGTATGAGCAGGAAGAATCGGTTCGGCATTTATTCCCCAAAAGTTCTACAATAAATGCCCTGCTGCTGCCGTTTGTGAACAAAATTTCCACGGAAAATTTCTATATGGGGCCTATACGTGACTTTCTGTTGCGTCATTTCAAAGACCCTCGTGTAGACAACCGCCTGTGGCATGGTGCTGCCACCGCTGCACAGACCGTCATGGAGCGTTGGCTTGTGGCGGCACAACTTCAGGACTTTTTCAGCATCCTGCGTGATACCGCAGAACCAGCATGGCAGGAACGCCAGAGATTTTGGTCACGCTACCTTTCTCTTGGCGTCATAAGCAAAGCTTGGGTAATTCTTGGCAAGGAAGCCCGCATGGCAGCAAAACAGACCACCTTGCCGCGTAACAGCTTTGCAGATTTGACCGGAGCGATGGCAAATCAATCGGTACTACTTATGCAGATTGACTCGCTAATCGTTATTGAATGGAGCCATAGTGGCGCGTGTCGCTTTTGTGATGAAGCCGACGCATCCGTACCGAATTTTTATCTTGACAAATATAGTGGAACGGAGCTGCGCCCTCCAACCAGTGCGGCTGTGAGGCACGCAGGAAACTGGCAATTCAACATATCACAACATATCTATCAACAAACTGGAATCAGATAGCGTATGAAACCTTGCCAAATGTTTTACCAATTTACAGATGAGCATGTGCAATTCTCTGTTGCGCGGGATGAAGAGATGCTCCCCGTGGGGGCATGGCGCACATATGAAGTGCGCAATAGAACCGGCGCGCTATTTTCCCACAATATGCTTGAGCAGCTTTGCAATAAAGGCTGGGCCACGTTGACTGAGGATACCGTCACAATTCTCAATCGACATATGGCTAAGTGCCAGCCGTGGGAGTTGGCAGCCCTGGCATTGCCCCCGGCCCTTCCCTTTCATTTGCGCATTCACCCTCGAGGAAGCCTCACAACGGGGAGCAAGTTTGCCGTGGAGTATGCTTTCCATGCCTTGTCTCGCCCCGTCTTGCTTACTCGGACTGGAATAATGGTCAAAGCCGAAGGTAAGGAGTACTGCCTGCTCGACCCCAATTACAGTATCGTTACAAAGATTGATGCTTACAAGCTGGCTCCTTTGACAGATCCCAAGGACAGAATGCCCTGGTGGGCAGAGCTGCTTGATTTGGTGTGTGAGCCGGATGAAGTCATTGAAAATAAGGCGTTACGTTCATACAAAATTGCCAGAGCATACCACTTTACTGTTAGTATTCAATCTATACGAGGTGATTTGCGTATCACACCCCGCCTGCTAGCAGAAGTGCCAACGCACGAGAATGAAGATGGCAGCACCCTGGAAAACAAGATTCTTCCGCCGCAGGCGCACGCAACTTTTATAAAAGATTTTGAGCAGCTACCCCTGCGAACCCAATATTCGCTGGGAAGCGGATACTTCATTTCACTGCCCACGGAAATGCAGGTCGGGTTGAGCGCAGTGAAGGGCGTTAACCGGTCAAGCATTCAAGAAAAAATAGATTTCATCAATAATCCCTATGAATTTCTGAAAGAACGTCTGGCGGGCGATCTGTCAGAAGAAATCATAGATAGCATTTTTGTGGAAACACCTCTTTTTTTAGAGGAGCGCGTCAAGGGGCTCTGCATATGGGAAGCGCGAAATGTCTTTCCCACAAGCTCCAGCGGGCAAAAATGGCTGCCGGACACGCTGCCGGATACTGTGCAAGTTGTTGTGGGCGACCAAATATATCAAGTATCTGTGCCAGAATTGCGACAATTCATCGCTGATGTCGCTGGCGCTTTGGAAAGCAATGAGCTGCTTGTCTCTTTGTGCGGAGACACTATTTCTGTCACGTTTGACCTGCTTGAGCAGCTCAAAACAACAGCACGAATTTTTTGGGAAGAAGAAAAACAGGAAAAAGTAGAAATTCTCCGCATTGCACCAAGGGTAGCTGACGTTGATGAAGAATGTGCCGTGCCAACGCGGCCAGCGTGGGAAGGCACTATTGAGTATGCTGCTGGCGTGCACCCGCATCTTCACCAGCAGGACGGCATTGATTGGCTGCAAGCACATTGGCGTGCGGGAAGTTCAGGTGCCCTGCTGGCTGACGATATGGGGCTTGGTAAAACGCTTCAGACTCTTTCCTTCATGTGGTGGCTTTTTAAACAAATGGAAACAGGGCATGCAGATCGTCACCCCATACTCATAGTTGCGCCCACTGCCTTGATTAAAAACTGGCAGGAAGAGGCTGAAAAATTTTTTGCTGGTGCGCTGGGTGATCCCCTCGAAGCCTATGGTTCGTTTTTTACATCTTTTATTAGTAGAGCCGCAGCACGCGAAGCTCTGATGCAGCGTCCGTGGGCCATTACGACTTATGAAACCATGCGTGACAAAATAGAAGTTTTCGTCGGGCCGTACTCTCTGCTTGTTTTTGATGAAGCGCAAAAAATAAAGAATCCTGGGGCATTAGTTTCTGAAATGGCAAAGTCCATAAAGACAGAATTTTGCCTTGCACTGACGGGGACCCCCGTAGAAAACAGCTTGCGCGACCTTGTGAGCATTGTGGACAGAGTACAGCCCACCCGCAAACACAAGCTGCTACGCTTTGTTGAAAACTATGAAGCTATCGAGAGGGGAGGAAAGCCGACTTTTGGCCCGTACCCAGAAGAAATACAGTGCCCCAATACAAACTGCGGCAACAGTGCAGGTCAGCACGAAGAGTCGGAAGAAACCTACGACAAGGAAACCTTCCTGCAAAAAATTAAGGAAGAACTGGAGTGCGCCACGCCTCCTGTGATTCTGCGTAGGTTGAAAGATACGCATTGGAACGAACGACCAGAAAAAACGATCCATCCGCCTTACGAAGACATCATGCCACCATCGCAAGCGCAAATATATGACGCAGCCCTGGCTAACGCCAAGGAAAAACTCCGCATGGGAGCAATGGGAGCGGTGCTTGAGGCCATTCAGCGTATGCGACAAATATCATTGCATCCACCACTTGATCCAACGGATTCACCTAAAAAAATGCTGGAATGCTCGGCACGCATTGCCCGGCTCATGACAATCCTGGACGAAATACAAACACGCGGTGAAAAAGCCCTGGTGTTTGTGGAATATCTCGATACGCAGGCACGGCTTGCCACACTCCTGAGCGAGAAATATTCACTTTCTGTCTCATGCATCAACGGCGGGGTACAGGCAAAGCAACGGCAAGGAATTGTAAATAAATTCCAAAATGAGCCTGATGGATTTGACGTGTTGTTGCTCTCACCTAAAGCTGGGGGAGTGGGGCTAAACCTTACCGCCGCCAACCATGTCATACATCTAACGCGCTGGTGGAATCCGGCGGTCGAAGACCAGTGCACTGACCGGGTTTACAGAATCGGCCAAAAGAAAGCCGTGTTTCTGCACTATCCGCTGGCAATCCATCCTACCTATGGCGATCAAAGCTTTGATTGCAATCTTCACAGACTGCTCGATAAAAAGCGCGCCCTAAGCCAAGGCGTACTTAGCCCAACCAATCCGAGGGACACCCGCGAAGTGTTTGAGGCTCTATTGGGAGATGCGTAATGCCGATTGCGTACGCCTTTTACGATCCATCGCCAATGGGGATGCAACGGAGGAAGACCGCGCCCAACTGACGGCACATGACGCCGAAGTGGCAGCCTTAGCATGGCAGCCCCGAACAGAAACCATAAGGAATTAAAGAGGAGTGGTGGTACAAATAATTGTACTACCTCTGCTTTGCAGAAATATTAATATAAGCGGGATAAGAATCTTCAGTCGTTGTCACGTCAACACAGTTTATGAGGCCAATTTTTTTATTTTATCAAAGGCTACACCAACAGAATCTGAGTCTTCTCCTAAGGCGCTTGCAATTCCATGTTGAGCATAGGGCTTATCACCAGCACAGATGAACTTAAAAATTTTTCTTGTCTGTTCATGAACTTTTCTTATATGAATTCGCTTGTCTAAATTTATTCAGTAAATATTTTTTGCGGAACTCATAAATCGCGAGGTAAAATATAAAAACTCCTACATGAATTTCATCTTAAATATTATCACACCAATGAACAACACTGAAGCTATTTACTCTCTAGTTGAATGCAGACGACATCAATATGTTTTCGCCATGAATTTGTATCCCATGCTGTATAAAATTCAACTTCTGATACATTGTCATCAATATGCTTTGCCGTTATATAAAGTAAAGTTCCCATTCCTGCAGTTGCAGAACATTCACCCTCTTTTAGGTCATAGTTATTCATACAACTTAAATCCATACCTAGAATGGCTGAAAATTCATTTTTAACTATAAGTAAAGACCGTTGGTAGTTTTTATTGACAGATATTTTTTTATGGTAACCCGGTGATTGTTTTACCTCTTGAACAGAATATGTAGCGCATCCAGATAACATGGCAATTATTAAAGATAAAACTAAAAAATATATTCGAAACATAGTTGCACCTCATAATACATTTTTTTTCTAGACGTTATTACTGATTCCCAGACATGCCTTTCAAAGGTATGAAACTGGCGGTAATTATATTGTAAAAACGATCTGCATCGTCTGAGAACCATCTAGTGTTGCGTCCTTGAAATACATCAATAAATGATGCGCCTCAATGTTCACGCACCACAAGCAAGTAGCGTTGTTAAAATGTCAACGTTAAACGTGGCCGCAAACCTATTGGAAAACAAGGTAAATCATCTCTAATGTATTGCATGTTGGCTTGTGATTCAAGTAATTATTAAAGATATATTGCGCTCATAAGAAGTCGGGAATCATTCTTTAAATCCCACCTAAAATCCCTCCCAGCTGCATGTTGGGCAGGGGTTTGCTATTTTTGGAGGCACTTCATGACCCCATATCAATCTGAAAGTATCACAGAACTCGCCAAGGCCCTGCTTAACGTGCAGCGAACCGTGCAACCTGTTATAAAAGACGCTGAAAACCCTTTCACCAAAAGCTGGTACGCCAGCCTCAACAGCGTCATGGATGCCTGCCGTGATGCGCTCATCCAAAGTGGCATCTGGCTGTGCCAGTACCCTGTGCCTGTGGAGCAGCCCAACTCATTAGGGCTGGTTACCAAGTTGACCCATGCGGAATCTGGGCAATGGCAAAGCTCTTTGGCTGTGGTGCCTCTGCCCAAAGCCGATCCGCAGGGAATGGGATCGGCCATGACCTACGCAAGAAGATATGCGCTGACCGCCATGCTGGGCATGGTTACGGAAGATGATGACGGTGAAGGGGCAAGAACTGGTCGGAAATCGGCATCTCGCCCGAAATTGCCCGTAAACAGTCCTGAAACGAAAAAAACGCCTTTGCCCGGCACCAACATCAAAAATAATTCTTCAGTGCCCTCAAATCGACCGTCAGCAGGCCCTGAAAACCTCCCTCCGCTGGAGGGCATTACTTATCAACAGGTGACAGCTCAGGACGGGCGGCCCTGCATCATTGCCACCGGCAACACGCAGGCCAAAAAGGAACTGCTCACAGGCGCGGGCTTCCGCTGGAACCCGCATAGAAAATTGTGGTGGAAATATGTTGATGCCGCATAACCAAAAGAATCATAAAGAAGACAAGTGAGAGGGCTGCCTGATGGCGGCCCTTTCGCTTTTATGGAGACAGGATCATGGAAGTGACAGACCGCACGGAAGGCTTGCGGGCATTAATCCGTCAGGGGCTGCAGGCCGTTTCCACACAAAACACCGCCGCTCATCTGGGCGACAGGTCCACCTATGTGGGCATGAGCGACATTGGCCAGCACTGGGAATGCCCGCGTGCCGCTCTCGCCCGTAAGGTGATGCCCACACCAAATAACCTGGAGCGTCTGCTGACCCTGCAGCGCGGGCACTGGTTTGAATCCGGCGTTGGCCAGGCTCTGGCATCGCTGGGCCTGCATGTCTTGTCCCAGCTTGAAATCAGCTGGCAGCATCAGGGCGTACCCATCAAGGCACATCTGGATTTTGTGCTGGTCTGGGGTGCTCCCGTCAACGCCATACGGATTCTGGAAGTTAAAAGCACCGACAAGCTGCCCGACACACCGCACGATTCCCATCTTCTACAACTGCATGGTCAAATTGGTCTTCTGACAAAGGCATGGAGCAAGCCAGTCTTCAGCCTTCGCGCTGAGGACGGAACGCTCCTGTATGAGAAGATGACCTTCCCACAGCTTTGTCGTGACCATTTAGGCCTTCAGCTACCTGCGACGGCTGCTGAGGCAAGCATGGAGGCATGGTTGCTCTGCCTTTCCATGAAAGAGGTTAAAGCGTTCGGCCCTTATGGCTTCAATCAGGCCATGCTGGATACGGCCCTTGACCACGCGGCCCAACTCTGGGGCGACCTCACGGCCCACCGTGCCGGAAACTTGTCCCTTTCACAGGTAACCTGCGCCCAAGGTTTTTATCCGCTCTGTTCCTACTGCGAATACAATGGCGACTGCCCCAAGTTCCCACAGGGCGTGCATATGCCGCAATGGGAACCGGCACTTGAAAAGCTGGCGGCCCTCAAGGAACAGCGCACGGCTTTGGATAACGAAATCAAAGAAATGGAGACGGTGCTTAAGCTGGTTCACCGGCAGTCTGGCACACGAGATTGGGTAGACACGGGAAACTACCGATTCCGCATGTCAGTGGCAGCAGGGCGCAGCACGCTTAATCGCGAAGCCCTACATGAAGAACTGACTGCCATCTTCCGCTTTGAAGGCTTGGGTAACATTGACGTAGATGCCTTGCTTGCCCGCTGCGAGCGCGTTGGCTCTCCTTTCGAAAAATTAAGTATTTCACCTATAAACTGAATCTGGAGAAACAAACTCACAGAGCGCGATAACGCAAGGAGGATAAGCTGAGAACCACGTAGCTTGACAAATAATTTGCAAGACGTATCCTTTAATCACGGATTCTTTACTCTAGCGAAAAAAGGAGGCCGCGATGCTTGCCAAACTTACCTCTAAGAATCAGCTTACGCTTCCAAAGGCCATTGTGCAGCAGATTGACCAGCCCGAATATTTCGATGTGTCGCTGGAAGATGGTCGCATAGTCCTCACGCCCATGCAGGTACGGCCAGTTGACGCCGTACGCAACAAACTAGCGGCTCTTGGCATCAGTGAGCAGGATGTAACGGATGCTGTCCAGTGGGGGCGTAGAGCATAGCTATGGCCCCTCGTGTAGTTTTAGACACAAACTGCCTTGTTTCCGCGCTTATTTTCTCAAAGGGAAGAATAGCTGAGCTCCGTCAAATATGGCAGACTGAAGGAATCATCCCTGTAGTTTGTCGTGAAACCGTCACTGAATTGATCAGGGTGTTAAGTTACCCAAAGTTCAAGCTGGAACCCCAAGAAATTGAGAGTTTGCTCGCTGAATTTCTGCCCTGGGCTGAGACTTTCCCACTTGAAATTCCTCTTGAAGAAGTTTCAGAACTTCGTGACAGGGATGATGCAGTCTTCATTCATTTAGCAAAAGCAGCCAATGCCGCTTTTCTAGTGTCTGGGGATAAACACTTATTAGAACTGCGGCATATATTTCCAGAACTGCAAATAACAACCCCCGCAGAGCTTTTAAGGCATATTTCAAAACATAACTAACAGTCATTATAATAAATTTACAGGAAGGCGTACCCATGAGGGTGCGCCTTTCTGTTTTTGGAGGCAATAATGAAAGGCACGAATATTTCTGAACTTGACTCTCTTCAGCCCACCGACCTTAATGCCGGTCAAGTTTTCAGCGGCAAGCCCTCTGGCACCACGGTCAGGGGCTATGCCGTTCCTTCGGCCTACACCCCGGCAATTGATCACGACTATATCTTCCATGAGTCGAGCCGCGACATGGTGGTCTGGTTCGTAAATCTTCAAGGGGCACAGGGGGCACATGAACCGCTCTATGTCTTCGGCCCCACAGGTTGTGGCAAAACAAGTTGCATCAAACAACTGGCAGCCAGGCTCAACTATCCGATCTTTGAGGTCACCGGCCATGGGCGGCTGGAGTTCGCCGATCTGGTGGGGCATCTGACGGTCAAAGACGGCAATATGACCTTTGA
>Ga0183101_1000096_pt4 | contig 58769 bp, 40 predicted proteins | sample Biomet3_FD_127790 | JGI IMG/M metagenome (GOLD analysis project Ga0183101, IMG submission 127790) | Microbial communities from bioreactor (seeded with sewage sludge) at LBNL, California, USA - Biofuel metagenome 3 | ecosystem: Engineered > Bioreactor > Anaerobic > Unclassified ... | reverse complement strand
CCCGCCGATCATCCTCGGCTGGTCTCAGTTCAACGACTGGCTGTATCGAGCCATGATTTTTCTGGTGATATCGTGTCCATGCGCACTGGTTATCTCAGTACCGCTCAGCTTGTTCGCAGGCGTTGGTTCAGCATCCAGGCAGGGCATCCTTGTAAAGGGAAGCAACTATCTGGAGGCTTTGGCAAAAGTCGACACCTTTGCCTTTGACAAGACGGGGACTCTGACCACCGGACGTTTCGCAGTGACCAGCATCCTGCCTGAATCCGGCCTTTCCGAAGAAGACTTTCTCCGCATGGCTGCAGCCTGCGAAAGTCTGTCCAACCACCCGATTGCAGCCTCAATTGCGGCATGCTTCGCTGCAAGATCAAAGGAATCAGCAGCTGACTCCGCATGCGCACCGTCCGATGAAGTCACGGATTACGAAGAGATTTCCGGCAAAGGCATCAAGTGCATATATAATGGTAAACAGGTTTATTTCGGCAACGCCCGCCTTATGTCTGACGTAGGAGCTTCTTATAAAGAACCATCTGCTACAGGCTCCGTGGTTTACGGCGCTGACGACAGCGGCTATCTAGGCTGCATCGTCGTGGCAGACCAGATCCGTGAGAACTGTGCCAAGACACTGGCAGAACTTAAGACCCTTGGCGTGAAGCGTGAGATCATGCTCACCGGCGACCGCAAAGAAATCGCAGCCTCCATTGCTTCTGAAGCTGGAGTGACTGATGTACTGGCGGAACTGCTTCCTGAACAGAAGGTCGAAGCGCTGGAAAACGTCCTCGCTCCTTCAGATGGAGGGCAAGAGAAAACTGGTCATCTGGTCTTTGTAGGTGACGGGATCAACGATGCACCAGTGCTGGCAAGGGCTGATGTCGGCATTGCCATGGGTGCCTTCGGGTCAGACGCTGCCGTTGAGGCTGCGGATGTCGTCATCATGACAGATGACATTTCAAGACTGACTGCAGTAATGAAAATCGCCAAGAAAACAATGAGGATATGCAAACAGAACGTCGTATTCGCTCTCGGCGTCAAGTTTGCCGTACTGATACTAGGGGCCATAGGACTGGCCACCATGTGGGAGGCCGTCTTTGCCGATGTAGGCGTCGCTATGATTGCGATTCTGAACTCTATGAGAGCTCTGAAACTGTAGGAAAGCAGTTTTTCTATTCTGATCATTGTTTCCCCACGACTACTCTTCCCTGGTCGTCGATGCCCATGACTTTCTCACCTTTTCGCCTTATCTCCGCGGCGTATGCCAGTGTATCTGCATCCATCACTTCTCCCGGACATATCAGCGGTACCCCTGGCGGATACGGTATTATCGACAAAGCGCATACCCGTCCTGCCGCTTTCTCTATAGGCACGCGCTCCTTGGCAGTTGGTATGTCCATGATCGGCATCCTCCTGACTGCAGTTGCAACATCAGGATGAGAAAACTCGCCGCCGTCGTTTTGATCGGCGAATGGCTGATCCTTCTTTGCTTCTTCCGCTATGCTTCTCAGAGCTGCGCGCAGTTTGGTAAAATCGCTGCGCGAGTTGCCAATGCCGGACATACACATGACGATGTTTCCCGTGACCAGTTCCACGAAAATCCCCTTTTCCATCAGCTTTTCCTCCAGCGTCAGACCGTCGATACCTAAGGCGCTCATGTCAAGGTTGATCTTGCTCTTGTCAAGCAGCGGGTGGCGCAAAACTTTCAGTCCATCAATGGTTGCCGCCCCCTCATAGAAATGCGCCAGATTCTCTTCCCAACCTGTGATCAGACGGTGGCCTGATTTCTCCAGAAGGTCTGCGTTGATGTCCAGCGAAGCCATCAGCACATAGGATGGGCTTGAACTCTCTATGAGCTGCAGCTTGTCTTCAAAATCATAAAGGTCTACCCTATCTGAGCAGATGTTGACGATTGCAGTCTGAGTCAGCGTCGCCAGTGTTTTATGGGTACTGTTGATCACGATATCCGCACCCAGGTTTTCTGCAGCCAGCTTTCTTCCCTCTGCATGCTCCGCGGCATACTCATCAAAGAATTTCAGATGAGCTCCGTGGGCCTGATCGACGATCAAAACGGCTCCTGCCCGGTGTGTGACTTCCGCGATAGCGGAAATGTCGCTGCAGACGCCGTAGTAATTTGGGCTTGTCACGATAACGGCTTTTGCGCCAGGCGCCTCGGCCAGTTTCTTCTCTATCTCAGCGGCAGACACTTCACCAGTGATGCCGAAATCTTCTATCATCTCGGGGTAGGCGTATACAGGTCTTCCACCTGCCAGTCCCAGGCCGTTAAATGCTGATTTATGGCAATTCCTTGCCATAACGACCGTATCTCCGGGAGAAATGGCTGTCATTACTGCGGCGATGACTCCTGTGCTGCTGCCGTTTACCAGCAGATATGTGGCTTTGCTTCCGTAAAGTTCCTTGTATCGGTTCATCGTATGCAGGATGACTCCCTCTGTCTGAAAAAGGTTGTCCGCTCCTGGTATTTCCGTAATGTCCCAGTTCATTGATTCTTCAAGAAAATCCTCATAACCTTCTGCCCTGTAAAGATCTGCGCCTTTATGCCCTGGCATGTGAAAGGAAACCGGTTCCAGCAATGCATGTTTTTTCAGGAAACCGGCAACTCCCATATTGTCATTCATGTTCATGTCCTCCATCTCATTTGATGCAGCTGCGTAATAGCCGATATATTATTATATCCCAACCGGGTCGGCAAAACAACAGAAACCATCGAGTCAGCTCATTGCGCGGCAGACGGCCCTGTGATATACTTTAGGCATATCAACGGTGAGGTGATGATTATGGCTAAGAAAAACAACAGAAATACCAAAGGGCGGATCATTTCTGCTGCCTGGAAGCTGTTTTATGAACAGGGTTATGACGATACAACAGTGGACGAGATCGTAGAGGCATCCGGCACATCTAAGGGCTCTTTCTATCACTATTTTGACGGAAAAGACGCTTTGCTCTCTTCCCTTTCATACCTCTTTGATGAAAAATATGACCAGCTCCGCGATCAGCTGGATCCCGAAAAAAATGCCATTGATAAACTGCTCTTCCTCAATCAGGAACTTTTCATCATGATCGAGGATTCGGTGTCTGTAGACCTGCTGTCACGGCTTTTCGCTACCCAGCTGGTACGGCGCGGCGACCGTCATCTTCTGGATCAGAACAGGACCTATTATAAACTGGTACGTGAGATCCTCAACGAGGGCCGTTCACATGGAGATCTGCGTTCTGATGTCTCAGTCAACGAGATCACCAGAGCTTATGCTGTCATGGAAAGAGGCTTGATGTACGACTGGTGCCTCTGCAGCGGCAGCTACTCCCTGGCCCAGTATTCGGCGGTGACTCTCAGCGAATTTCTTGACAATTACCGCGCAAAATAATCGAATATTATTGTATTTATTTCAGTATTTTTTTCAGTACATAATTTTTCTTGTTTATATTCTAAACTTCAGTCTATCGCATAATATCCTTAAATTTAAGGCTTTATGCGGTTTTTTATTGATTTAAATTCAGCATTTAGTCTAAACCTTATTCTGTGTTTCAGTCTATTTTTTGTTGTGATATAATAACGGCGTTGTGTTTAGAACACAAAAGGAAGAAAGGAACATATGCCAATGACTTCATCAGATATAGGAATAATGATTTCAATAATTATATATATGGCGGCTATGCTTGGCATCGGCATGTACTTTGCCAAGAAGAATGAAAACGTCGGAGACTATTACCTCGGCGGAAGAAAACTCGGGCCTTTCGTCACAGCCATGAGCGCCGAAGCATCGGACATGAGCAGCTGGCTGCTTATGGGGCTTCCGGGAGTAGCTTACCTGACAGGCGTGGCAGACGCTGCCTGGACAGCTATTGGACTTGCTGCAGGAACCTATATCAACTGGCTTTTCGTTGCCAGAAGGATACGTACTTATTCAAATAATATCAACGCCATCACGATACCTGACTTCTTTTCCAAGCGGTATCACGATGACAAGAACGTACTGAACTTTATCGCCGCGGTGATCATTATCATATTCTTCATACCGTATACAGCATCAGGATTTGCTGCATGCGGGAAACTGTTCTCCAGCCTTTTCGGAGCGGATTACTTCTGGTCATTGATCATCAGTGCAATCGTAATAGTAGGCTACACCTCGCTGGGAGGCTTTATGGCTGCCAGCACTACCGACCTGATCCAGAGCATCGTCATGACAATAGCTCTGATCGTAGTCCTCACCTTCGGCATAGAAACAGCTGGCGGATGGGATGCAGTAGCCGCAAACGCCAGGGAACTCCCGGGCTATATCAGTCTCAACAGTTCCTATGATCCTTCATCTGGTACCTCATCAGGCTATGGATTTATCACTAAGATATCGACCATGGCATGGGGCCTTGGATATTTCGGGATGCCTCACATTCTGCTTCGTTTCATGGCTATTGAAGACAGGCAGAAACTGAAGCTGTCTAGACGCGTTGCCACGATTTGGGTCATCATTTCTCTGACCATTGCGATAATCATCGGAATCGTCGGATACGCTATGAGTCAGGCCGGAGCAATGGATGTGCTTGTCGGATCAAATTCAGAAACAATAATCGTCAGGGTTGCCGGACTTCTGAGCAAAGACGGTTTTGCTGCCGCACTGCTCGCCGGAGTCATTCTGGCAGGTATTCTTGCAGCTACCATGTCTACAGCTGATTCTCAGCTGCTGGCGGCTTCATCCAGTGTATCTCAGAACATCTTCCGTGATTTTCTTAAGATCAACATAAGCGAAAAGACAGCAATGCGCCTGGCGCGCGGAACTGTTCTCTCCATCGCTGTGATTGCAGGGATCTTTGCCTCCAACCCTAACAGTTCAGTATTCCAGATAGTATCCTTTGCCTGGGCAGGCTTTGGTGCCACCTTTGGTCCGGTCATGCTTCTGGCTCTATTCTGGAAACATTCAACCAAGAACGGAGCGATAGCTGGAATGATAACTGGCGCGGCTATGATCTTCATATGGAAATACATGATCAGACCGCTTGGCGGAGCCTGGAACATATATGAACTGCTTCCTGCATTTCTGCTGGCGCTTGCAGTCAATGTGCTCGTCAGCAAAGCATGCAAACCTGATCCAGACCTGGAAAAGGAATATGACGAATATCAGGAAGCCCTCAAATAGAGCCCCCACCCTTCCTCGCAGCTGAAGCTTCGGGAAGGTACCTGGGAACCTTGTTGTCTGCAACAATAACAACGCGAAATCCACCTAATAAAACTAATAATACATGAAAGCCGTTACGCAATGCTGATGATTCCAGCTTACCGCGTAACGGCTTTTCATCTTCATATATTCAGGTTCTGCAGCGAAAGCCTGCAGCTGATACCAGGAGCTTCAGTTATTTTCCGCTACAGCAGCGGGCTCAATACCCTGAGCACTGCCTCGAAAAGCGTGCCCAAGAATGTTCTGCGGCAATCCTCGATGAAGATCTCTCTGGACTTGGAAAATGTATCAGAGTAATCTTTTCGGAGGTCCTGCAGTGCCTCGCAGCCTACCATAAGCGTCCCGCATTCAAAGTGAAGATACAGGCTGCGGTAATCCATGTTGATCGTTCCCACAACGCCTATGCGGCCATCGCAGAGGAAACTCTTGGCATGGATAAATCCCGGCGTATATTCATAGATGCGGACGCCGGCTTTGATCAGCGGAGAATAGTAGGAACGGGTCAGCACATATACCAGCTTTTTATCCGGTATGCCTGGCGTTACCAGTCTGACGTCAACACCTCTCTTAGCCGCCAGGACCATGGCAGTCTTCATCTCATTGTCGATTATTAGATATGGTGTGTATATGTAAACATACTCCTCGGCCTGATTCAATATCTCAAGATAAACATTTTCGCCTAAAGCTTCACTGTCAAGGGGTGAATCACTGTATGGCTGGATAAGCCCATCAGAATCAAACTCTTCAGGATGCCATACGTTGGGGCGATAGGCATCATATGTCACATCTGTGGGAACAAAGGCATTCCACATGTTTAGGAACATTACCGTATAGTTCCAGACCGCCTGCCCGTACAACCGCGTGCCCGTATCCTTCCAGTGACCGAAACGTACAATTTTATTGACATATTCGTCGGCAATGTTGATGCCGCCCGAGTAGCCGATATTTCCGTCGATGATCAGCAGCTTTCTATGATCGCGATTGTTGTATACCACTGACACCACAGGCTTGACCGTGTTGAAAGCCATGACTTTGATGCCGGCTTCCCTGAGTTTGCGGGCAAAGTGTTTCGGCTTGGTTGTCATGCAGCCTAAATCGTCGTAAATCAGGCGGACATCCAGTCCCTCCGCAGCCTTCTGCTGCAGTATTTCAAATATTCCGTCCCACATTTTGCCGGCGGAAATGATGAAATACTCCAGAAAAATCGTATGCTTTGCATTCTTCAGATCTTCCAGCATGTCGACATACATCTTGTCACCTACTGGATAATATTTGGATTTTGTGTCCGACCAGGCCGGATATGGCCCCTGCTCTGCTATATAATTAACCGTCTGTCCCATGCGGGTGCCAATGATGTCGCCAACATCTTCTATCTGTTCCAGATCCTTAACATGCTGCTTCTCAACGGGATTGATCCTTCTGCGCAGAGTACGCGAAGGTCTCTTATTTCCGAAAAAAATATACATTGCCGTTCCCAGTATTGGAAGAAGACATATCAAAAGGACCCAGCCCATTTTATAGGCAGGGTTATCGTCACGCCATATGATGAACAGCGCCATTATTACGGCTAAGACAGTGAACCCTCCCGTTATCCAGCTGGCATAGTTTGCAAACTTCATAATAAGCATCGCAAAATACACCACCTGAACTCCGATAAGAATCACAGATATCATCAGCCTGCTGAAAAAAACACCAAGTATTTTTTTAAAATTGAACATCTAGAGTTTTAACCCCTTGCAAACATTAGTCATGAAATCCTGGACATTTGTTACTATGCCCTTGGCAGAAAGGCTGCCCCTGTCTCCAAGTTTGTTAGCTGCGAATTCCGATGTGTCTACCATATAGAAGTAAACCGGTCTTATCGTACCGTCAGCCAGCACTCTGTAAGTCGGCGTCATATTTCCTGTAGCAATTGTGTGCAGCACCGTAGCCATACCAATGACCGTCGTTGCCTTGCGAACGTGTGAACGGATTGCATCCTGACCGATATATGTGTGTTCGTATACCTCCGGCAGCGGTCCGTCGTCCCTGATCGATCCATTGAGTATGAACGGCACGTCGTTTTTAACGCAGGAATATATGATACCGTTGTTTATGCCTTCTTTGTCGATAAACTCAGGAATCGAACCATATCTGTTGATAAGGTTGATAGTGTCGATATGGTTATAGTGACCGTTGTAGTGCGGCATCTGTGTTTTGATATCCTGTCCCAAGGCAGTCCCCAGATATGCGCCTTCCAGGTCATGGGTAGCCAGTGCATTGCCGGCCAGCAGCGCGCTTACATATCCGTTGGATACCAGCTTGCTGAAGGCTTCGCGGGCGCCTGCATCAAAGGAGCAGGCGGGTCCAAGCACCCAGACGATGTATCCATCGTGCTCTTTCTCATACTGCAGCAGTTCATAAAGCTGCTCATAGTCGTAGGTGAAGGCCGTCTCACGGCTGCGGCTCTGACGGAAGGCAAAGTTTCCGGCATTTGCCCTTTCCTCTTTCTCAAAGCAGTCAGCGTGGACGTATATTCCCTCTTCACAGTCTTCCGTACGTCCGATCACAACGAGGTCGCCGCGTCTGACATTGCGGAATTCCTTGACGGAAATCTTTCCGTTTTCATAAACGGCAACGCAGTCCATACGGGAATCTTCCGCAAGCAGCCATTCCCCGTCGATCTTGAAATATTCCGGAAAAATGGAAGTTGCATGGAAATTGTCCGGAACTGACTTGTCCTTGCTGGAAGGTCTGATCACTGCATCTGGCGCATTGACATATTTCGGCTGACTGAAATCCGGCTCAATATAGTTTGGCAGTCTGAACATACTATTTCACGATCCTTTCAGCGCCGCCCATGTATGGCCTCAGTACTTCAGGTATGATAACACTGCCATCTTCCTGCTGGTAATTTTCCAGCACAGCTGCAGTCGTTCTGCCTATTGCAAGTCCTGATCCATTTAAAGTATGCAGGAATTCCGGCTTTCCGCCATCTCTTCTGAACCTGATATTTGCTCTTCTTGCCTGGTAATCCAGGAAGTTGGAACATGAGGATATCTCCACATACCTGCCATAGCTTGGCATCCAAACTTCGATATCGTATGTCATTGCTGATGAGAATCCCAGATCTCCGGAGCTCAGTCTTACCACATGGTACGGCAGGCCCAGTCTCTTCAGCACTTCTTCTGCATCATTTGTCAGCTTCTCCAGTTCGTCCCATGAAGTCTCAGGCTTTACAAACTTGACCATCTCAACCTTGTTGAACTGATGCTGTCTGATTATGCCTCTAGTATCTCTTCCTGCCGATCCGGCCTCTGCCCTGAAACAAGGGGTATAGGCAGTATAGTAGATAGGCAGCATTGATTCATCGAGTATCTCATCGTCGAACAGATTAGTTACTGGAACTTCTGCCGTTGGGATCAGGAAGAAATCCTTCTGCGGAACATAGAACATGTCCTCTTCAAACTTAGGCAGCTGGCCTGTTCCCGTCATAGCCTTCCTGTTTACCATGAAAGGCGGCAGTATTTCTGTGTAACCCTGTTCCAGAGTGTGCAGGTCAAGCATAAAGTTCATAATAGCACGTTCAAGCCTTGCGCCTAGTCCCTTATATACAGTGAATCTTGCGCCGGCGATCTTTGCTGCTCTTTCAAAGTCCAGTACATCCAGACCTTCGCCGATATCCCAGTGGGCCTTTGGCTCAAAGTCGAAGTGCGTAGGCTCGCCATACTTCCTAAGTTCAACATTGTCTGCGTCGTCTTTGCCAAACTGAACGGCTTCATACGGAGTGTTAGGGACGTTGAGCAGAGCGTCGCGCAGTCCTGCCTCAATTTCAGAAAGCTTGCCGTCAAGTTCTTTGATGTCTGTTGCCAGTTCCTTCATCTCCGCCATGATAGCAGTAGTGTCTTCTCCGGCTTTTTTCATCTTAGGTATCTCTTTGGAAACGGTATTCTGTTTGTTCTTCATCGTCTCAACTTCAGCGAGGACTTCTCTTCTCTCTTCGTCAAGTCTTTTAACTTCTCCAATGCCAAAATCGCCTTTTCCTCTAAATTCTACACGGGCTTTGACACCTTCATAATCTTCTCTTATTCTCTTTATATCTAACATTATCTCATCTCCTATAGCAAATTCTTTTTATAAACTGTGTAAAGCTCTGTCAGGTCTGCGACCCTCTTCTGTATCTGCAGCTGAAGGCTGGAAGCCTCATCATAATCTCCATCATCCAAAGCATCCTTGGCTCTTGTCAGAAGGCTTTTCTCACTGATGGACGTCTTCCCCAACTCATGTCTGATTTTGTCTATCTCCAGCCAGTTCTTGATGTCGTAATCAGAGAAATCATCATCAGTGTGTTTCTTCTTGCAGTTCCTGATAAAATCCATTGTCTGCGGAATCAGTCTGTCGTGGAGTTCTGTCTTCCACTGTGACAGTATCTGTTCTCTGTAAGAATCAATGACGATATCTTTTATTACTCCGCCAGCTGTAATCACTGCCAGTTTCTCAGGATATCTGTCAAAGGCGGTTAGGTTTTCCCAGACGGTTGCAGGTGCCTTGCCGAAAAGCCTAGTTCTCTCTTCTTCAGTGAAGTCGACGAAAACATCGTTTTCCGTTCTGTACTCTCTGTCCTTCTCCAGGTAGAAATCTTCCTCACCATACTTCTTTGATATGGATTTTTCCAGTTCTTCCGGATCTTTCTCTGCAGCAAGCACAGCCTTGATGCCATCGAGGATGGCCATATATGATGCCGCAAGCACGAAATAAGTATCGCTCTTAGGATTAGGGGCTCTGAGCTCGAACCTTGTGGAAAGCGGATTGTGCGGATCTCTGATCAGTCCAACCAGGACCGTTCTGTTTCTTGAAGGTTCGTTTATTGATCTTCCCAGCGATGTTACTATGCAGACAGGCGCTTCATAGCCAGGTTTCAGTCTGCTGAATGCATCGTTGGAGGAACTGACGAAAGGATTGATGACTTCGTAGTTTTTCAGGACTCCCATGAGTGCTCCAAAGCCCAGCGGACTCATAAAGTGCTTCTTCATGTCCTCAGGTGCAAACAGGCTTATTACCTTGCCGTTCTTCAGCTTGGCCGCCAGTCCCAGATGAGTGTGTTCTCCGCTTCCGGCTACCCCATCGAATGGTTTTGCCATAAAGGTCACATCCAGTCCGTGCATCGTGAATATGTCTCTGACCACGTACTTTACCTGATTTTCATTGTCTGCAGCCTGCAGGGCATCGGCGTATTTCCAGTCGATTTCCAGCTGCTCCATTACATGATCGTAGTGGCCGGAGTTGCCCATTTTCGCCTTGACTCCGCCGACTTCCTTGTGGCCCATTTCCACTTCGAAGCCGTATCTGTCAAGCATCAGCAGCGTATCTTCCAGTGCCGTCCTAACTTCGCCGTAAGTCCTCTTCCAGTACTGTTCCTTCAGCACCTGCGCTGTAAATAACTGCTCTCTGTCACCTTTGTCATCAGGAGTCTTTACCCAAAACTCCAGTTCCGTTGCACTGGTAATGATGAGCTTTTCAATATCTTCAGCGCTGTCCGCCCCTGCAATATATTTGAAAACGTAAGGATGAGCCTTCAGTTCCTTCATCAGTTCTGACTTGAAATACTCAAGGCTGTCATGAAGTGTCGATCTGGCTCCGCAGCTGAATTCGTCGTTATGTACCAGATATGCGGGAATCCTCAGCGTTCCTACCGGAAGATCAGTTTTGCCGCTGATATTGTTAAGGTTGTAATCAACATACCAGTTGCAGTCCAGATCAGGTATCAGGTCGACTTTTGCGTTGTTCAGTGCGGCGATCTTCGGCAGCGCAACGCTTGAGCCGTCTGTCTGTACTCCATTCTTTAAAACCTTTTCAATGTCGCTAACAAATAGTTTCACCGGTATCTTCTCGTCAGTGTCGTGACCGCCAATATCGATTCCAACCAGGGAAACGAATGACACTTCAGGGTGTTCTGAAAGTATCTCGACTACCTTCTCCGGTGAATGATCTTTCGACGGGATCGTAAACAGCATCCTGTCTAAATCGAATTCCAGCATATATACCTCCTAAATGCTTCATATTCTAAAATTGGCTATGGGACATCCTTAATAAGAATGTCCCAATAGCTATCATGTATCAATTTAATTTTTAGTCATGTAAGACTAGTGTTTGGAAAGTGCATTCAAAGTATCCTGCAGCTGATTCATGTAGTCTCCGTATTTAGCCCAATCGCCGCTCTTGAGTGCTGACTGTGCTTCATCATAGAGTGTGGAGGCCTGCTTGATCAGTTCCTCTGTCGACTTGTCCGAATCACTAGTGGTTCCAGTTGAGGATCCCGTCGTACCAGTTGAAGTATTTCCGCTGGTAGTAGATGACGAGGTTCCGTCTCCGAACATTGAATCCAGCGCTTCAGCAAGGGTAGGTTCATAAGCGATCTCATCGTTGTAAACGATTATTACTCTCTTGACCTCTGGTATTGCCGAGTTGGATGCTTCCAGATAAATAGGCTCAACATACATCAGCGAGTTCTCAATAGGAATTACGAAGAGGTTTCCTCTGCTGTAATTGGATCCTGCCGAACTCCACAATGAGAAGTCCTGAGATATCTCTGTATTCTGGTCTATCTGCGCCTCTATCTGCATTGGTCCATAAACAGTCTTGCTCTTCGGGAACTGGTAAATCACCAGTTTGCCATAGTTCTTGCCGTCATTTCTGGCGACGAACAGAGCCGTCATGTTCTGCTTATCCTTAGGCGTGTATGAAATCGAGCTGATGAACTCAGCATCTGATTCTCCTGGCAGCTTAACTACGTAGTAGTTAGGAGTCATCTCCTGCTGATCTGTGCCGTAGATTTCATTTGCGATGTCCCAAAGGTCCTCTTTCTGATAGAATACCTTGACGTCTGTCATGTGGTAACGGCTGTAGATCTTAGCCTGTATCTCAAACAGAGTGTTCGGGTATCTGATGTGTGACTGAAGAGCCTTAGGCATCTGGTCAAAGTCCTTAAACAGCTTCGGGTAAATCTTCTTGTATGTCTGCGCCATTGGGTCGTTCTTGTCTACAATGTAGTACTTAACGTCGCCGTTATAAGCATCTACTACGACCTTTACAGAGTTCCTTACATAGTTGGTTCCGCCTGTAGTCCCGCTGTACGGTTCTGAGTAAGGATAATAGGAACTTGTAGTATAAGCATCAACGATCCAGTAGATCTTCCCGTTTACTGTTACCGCATACGGATCGTCCTCATAGCTCAGATACGGCATGATCTTATGTACTCTGTCAATGACGTTTCTGTAGATTATGATCTTGGACTTGCTGTTGATATTAGTTGAAACCAGAAGTTTCATGCTGTTTTCTCTGATTGCAAACATTATCCTGTTGATTGCATTCAGCTTGATACCAGCTGTACCTTTATAGTTTGTATATTTGTTTGCTGATCCGTCAGGATAGTCGAACTCGTTTTCCTTAGTTCCAACGAGAATGTAATCGTCGGACAGTTCGCCGAAGTAAACCTCAGGCTGAGTGACTTTGATCTCCTTGATCTTTGACTCAGGCGGAATGTTCTTGATCAGAACGTCCGGCTGGCCGCTTGCGGTGATGGTGTCGACTCTTGAAAGAGTGAGACCGTAACCGTGAGTGTATTTGATATGTTTGTTCAGCCATGTATTGTTGATCTTGCCCTCATCGATCTCTCTGACAGACAGGTATGTCTGTGTCAGCTGACCGTTGATATTGTATCTGTCGACATCGACATCGTTGAATGTGTAATACTGTCTGATACTCTGGGTCTGATTGTAGAATGTCTTTACAGGCTTATAATCGTTGATCCTGATGTTTCTGATCGTCTGATCGTTGTTCTTAATGTCGGCGCTCGTCAGAGTGTTGTCTGCCTTGAAGGACTTGATCGTAACATCATTCAACTGGTATGCATACTGAGTATATTCAATATTTCTCGCCAAATACTTGGATTCTTTGTTGATTTCATCCGGGGAAACTACGAAGCTCTGAACTACCATGCCGACTCCGGCTCCAACCAGACCAACAATGATCATGATAACAGGTATCGTAAGGATCTTCTTGATTTCTCTTTTTCTGATGTGATGTACTACCGTAATAGCTCCAACCAGTGAAAGCACTACAAGTACTCTGTACACCCAGAGGGTGATCGTTACATCTGTGAATCCTGCTCCGTAAACAGCTCCTGTATGTGCATGCAGCAGATTGAACTGCTTGAGGAAGAAGTTTACGCCCAGCATTACGAAGAAGATCACTCCCAGTACTGACAGCTGGCCTGATGCGATGTTGACCATCTGCTTCAGATTGTTGTTGTCAAACTGCATGGACTTGCGTGGACGTGCGCCGCGTTTTTTGTTCCAGTCGTCAAACATTTTGCCGACTGCTCCGCCGTTGCCGCCGTTGCCGAATGGATTGCTGCTTCCGGAATATCTTTCCTCTTCATCGTCAACGTACTCTGCCTCGTCATCATGTTCCAGAATGTCAGGGCTGTGCATCGTCATAAGTATCAGATAATAGATTATGGATACTACGATAACCAGCAGTACGATTCCTATTATCAGCTCATTGAGCTGCTTCAGGAAATCAAGCTTGAAAATGTAGAATGAAATATCCAGTCCGAATAGCGGATCCTTGATATTGAACTTCGTACTCTTCGAAAACTGCAGCATTTCAAACCACAGGTTGTTTGCAGTGATCAATCCTGCAATTGCACCAAATATGATGGAAATCCATCTGGTGTACTTTTTCAGTTTCCTCATGTCCGTCTCTTCGTGAGAAGCGATCTTCGCAAAGTAACCCTTGCGAAGTCTGCCCAAATAGAGATGGATCAAAAAGGTCAGAACTACGAACACAGGTATTGCTATCTCCAGCTCAGTGAAAAGCTGCTTAAAGAATACTGAAACGTAGCCTAATTCGTCGAACCACAGCCAGTCAGTCAGGAAGTTGATCAGCAGCAGAAACAGCGCCACTATTACAACTACAAACAGAATGACGATGCTGACTTTACGTTCACCGTTAGAACTCTTCTTGTCCAATGTTGTCTCCTCCTAAATAATCTCTATGCCTGCTATCTTCATGGACTTTCCTACTGGTTCCAAATAGATGCAGGATCTTTCGATATCTATCTTATTGGTATCGTTTCTTACTTTTTCAGCCTTGGTCAATACGTAAAATCCCGTATCGTCCATTCGTATCTCCCCTATAGATAGCTTCTCTATACCATATGATACCCCGGAATCTCCTGTGAAATCAGCGACTTCGTTATATAAGTCGGTTCCTTTCTCAAGATAATCCAGAACATCATCATTAGTACCGTTGGCCTTATCGACCCATGATGAATAATAGCCGATCACCGCTCCAACGACCGCCTGGCCGAAGTAAACGGTATTGCCGTTTGAATCAGAATACCAGGCATTGTTAGCGAATTTCTCAGAATCATCGACCCCGCTAAATCCGTAGTCGCTTTCTGTGTCGAAAGCCATGCCGGTGTCTGACACCACACTCTTAATATTAGTATTTTTATCTGATTCGTCCAGGATGAGCTGATTGATTTCAGATACAGGTTCCGCCTGCTCTGCCGCAGTGCCGCTGCTGTCTGCGTCATCCTGTCCTTTTATTATATTTAAAATGTTAAAATAGCTGTCGCTGAGTTTTTCTGCCAGCGGTGTGTCTTTGGCAAACACCTGAATGCCAATCAGCGCCGCCTCGGCGATCACCATGATAATCAGTATCGCCGCAATTATCCTCAGCGGAATATTTTTTTTATGTTCCTCATCAGCAGAATCGTCATCAGCAAAGACATCAACAAAAGTGAGCTTGTGTTCTGGTTCTTGTTCTGCCGACTCTGCCTGCTGCTGGTCTGCGGTCTGCCCGCTCCCGCTGGGGGGATTCTGCTGACTGCCGTCTTCCGGCGCCGCCTTTGCCTCCTGTGGGACTTCCGTACTTTCCGCCGGCTCCGTCTCCTGATTTTCTTCTTCTTTTAACACTTCGTAGCCAAACGGAACAGCAGGCCCTGAAAATCCGACAACACGTATCGTATCGCGTGACAGCGCTGCTGGTTCCTCAGCCTCCTGCATCTCTGCTTCAGTCATCAAAACTTCTGCTGCTGGTTCAGCGGCATCCTCCGTCAAAACTTCTTCAGCTTGAGTCACCGGTGCGTCATAACACTTAGGTGTTTCAGGTTTAGAAAACCCGACAACCTCAAACGGGACATGCGGAGGTTCTCCGTCATCCGGAGCAGTCTCAGATTCTTTTTCCTTCTCTTCAGCAGCTGCCTCCGGATTATCAAAAGTCTCTGTTCTTGTAAACTCGTCAAGGCCTTTATCTATTGAGTGAAAATGCCTTGCAAAAAATCCCTTTTTTTCTTTCTTCTTTGGCTCGACATGCTTTGGCTCTTCTGATGTCTCAGGTTCTTCAGCCTTTGCTTGTGTTTCTGCAGACTCATGCATTTCAGCTTGTTCCGGCGATGTTTCTGCCGGCATAGTCTCTTCTGTCTCCGGTTCAGCGGCCGCAGCCGGCTGTTCCGATGCCTTCAGTTCTATTGTCTCTGCCGCAGCATCCGCTGCAGCTGCCACTGCAGATTCCAACTGCTCACCTGATTTATTCTCATCAGCTGCCGTATTTATGGGCGTGTCCTGTTTGCGAAAGGGAGGGACGAAAGGTTCATCCTCCTCTTCAGCATCAGTCTTCTCATCTTCATCATATCCGCTGGACTTGTTCAGTCTGTCGTATTCCTGATCAAGCAGTGCCTGAAATTCTTCATTTTTCTTATTAAATGTATAGAAATTATCAATGCGCCCTGATTTTGCATCCTCGTCAAATATTCTCGTAGGTTCCGGCACATCTCTGATATCCGACTTGCCAAAGAGCTCCTCTTCGATATTTGCAGGCTTTTCTTCAGTGGTTTCTTCATGCACTTCAGGTACTTCCGGTTTTTCCGGTGCCTTCTCAAACATGAGGTCCTCTTTAGGTTTTGTCTGCGGCTTACCGACAGGTGTACGCTCCTCATATGCCCTGCGCTGTTTTTCTTCCATTACAGAGTCCCAGTTAAAGTCGATCGCATCCGTCTTCTTATTCTGGGTAGGATATCCCTGCAAATCCCAGTTAAAGTTTTCTCTCTGAAAACTGTGTCTTACTGGCTTCTCCTCAGACTTGACTTCAGGTTTGATTTGTTCGGCCTGGGGTATTTCCACTTTTGCCCCGCATCCGCTGCAGAATTTATCGCCTGGTTGCAGTAGTCTTCCGCAATTTTTACAATACATAGTTCAAACTCCCTCCTGAACCAATTATTCTTTGATTTGGCCTTCCAGCTGTTCTATGGTGTACGACGTTCCATTCTTTGACACCCCGCAGTCTCTCCCTGAGAACCTGCGGAATGGTATACCGTCTTTGCTGATTTCTGCTTTTTCTTCCGTTTCCGGTTGCTTTGGCTCGGCTGCCATTGGCTCTGGCGCTGCCGTTTCCGTTATAGTCTCTGATATTGGCTCGGCTGCCATCGGCTCTGGCGCTGCCGTTTCCGTCATAGTCTCCGATATTGGCTCGGCTGCCATTGGCTCCGGCATTTCCGCTTCCGTCATCGGCTTGGCTGGCGCCGATGCGCTTTGATCGGTTTCTGCTGCCGGCTGTGAGGCCTCGGCGCGCTCTACCTTTCTGGCGATCGAGTCCATGTCAGACTGCGGCTGTCCCGGATGGACGATATGGTTATCAATATATATTACTTCCGTCTTCTTATCGGCAAGTCTGTTCACGTTGCCGTCGATGCCTGTGACGGTCTCATCCATGCTGCTGACTGTCTTGTCGATTTCGTTGACCTTCTCCTTTATTTCCAGGAGAAGTTTCTTCTTTCCAAAGGAGGCGGATATGCATTTGCCGATAAGGACCAGCGCCAGGATCACTGCGATCGTAATCAGTGCCGGTATGACAAATCCCTGATTATCATGAAATGAATTGGCGACGTTGCTGATGATCGTGCTGAAAAAGTCGCCTATGTCACTTGCGTTCATAATTAACTCCTGTTCTCCCATTAGTTCATATTCATTTTATTATACAATATTTATGTCGTTTAGGCAAACCTAAAACGTAGAAAATCAATGGTTTTGCAAGTATAGTTTTGGTTTTTTGCCATCATTAAGGTAAAATCACCCAATATTCCCCATTTGCCTTGATGTTTGCTTCGACAAGGTCTAAAATGGTTTTAAATATATTTTTGAAAGGAATTATAATGATAGCTAATCTGCTGTTCTGTTTGGATGCCACCATACCGGTATTCCTTCTTATGATACTTGGGATGGTCTTCATGAAAATGAAACTGTTCAACGAAAACTTTGTGGACATGATGAACGCTTTTGTGTTCAAGGTTGCGCTGCCTGTGCTTCTCTTTCATGATTTGTGCAAGGAAAACTTTCAGGATGTGTGGGATACTAGATACGTCTTGTTCTGTTTTGTTGCCACCGGACTTAGCATCATGCTCACAATTGCACTGTCATACCTTGTAAAGGACAAGAGTGTGCAAGGCGAGTTCATACAGGTCTCCTATAGAAGCAGCGCCGCGCTGCTGGGCATCACCCTCGTGCAAAACATCTACGGCAATGCCGGAATGACGCCTCTGATGATCATCGGCTCAGTACCGCTGTACAACATTATGGCCGTAGTCGTGCTTTCCGTCTACAACTCGGACAGAAAACCTGTTACCAAGGCCATGCTGGGCAAAACCACTTTGGGCATCGTCACCAATCCTATAATAATTGGGGTTTTCGCCGGCCTGTTCTGGTCACTTCTTCAGATTCCTCTGCCGTCCATTGCAGATAGGGCTGTCAGCAGCGTTGCGGCAGTAGCCACGCCCCTTGGTCTAATGGCCATGGGCGCATCCTTCGACTTCAAAAAGGCTGTCGCCAGCATCAAAACCGCCAGCAGCTGCACCTTCATCAAGCTAATCGGACTCGGCTGCATCTTTCTGCCTATTGCTGTTGCCATGGGTTTCCGCGGAAGCAAACTCGTCGCGGCTCTCATCATGTGCTGTTCACCTACGACGGTCAGCTGCTATGTGATGGCAAGGAACATGGGGCACGAAGGAACGCTTACCAGCAGTACGGTAATGCTGACCACCTTTTTCAGTGCCTTTACTCTTACGATCTGGCTCTTCGTTCTGAAGACGCTCAACCTGCTGTAGGCTATAGCGTAACAATATTTCTTATGCCGCTCAAATAGCGCGTATCATTTGACTTATATTTATACAAGTGTTATAATACTAGTACAATAATCAAATTTATAGTATTCATATCGATGAAAAGAATGACGAAAATGGAAGATAAAAGAATTCAGAAAACAAAAAAGAACCTAAAAGAAACGCTGGTAAAGATGCTTTCAGAAAAGCCTTTTGAAAAGATCAGCGTCACGGAAATATGCAAGGAAGCACAGACCAGCCGCATAACTTTCTATACTTATTATGGTGATAAATACGAGCTGCTCGATGAGGTGTTCCGCGACATGGAAGACTTCGCCACTGAAAGATACGCCGAGCTTCAGCAGCGCAACAATCCGGCCAGAGATCCTGTGGAAGGATACTGCAACCTGCTCAATGCCATACTCGACATGTACTATGCGCATATTGATTTTTTCAGGCATGCTGACAAGGATGAAAATCCTTACCTGTATTTTTCCTATTACTGCAACGTTCTGCGCAACGTAGAGAAATTCGGAACTGACAATCTAGATCATATCAAGCCGAAATTTCCGCTGGATCGCATGACTAGCTTCATATGCAACGGCATTTGGGGATACATCCAGAGTGCGCGTGCCGACGGATGCAGCATCGACCAAATCAAGAAAGAATCAACGGAGCTTATTCGTTCACTGCTGACCAGCGATCTATTCAAAAGCGACAATTAATAATCAGCGGGCAGACAGCTTTTGCGGCGGAGTACAGGTTGTACAGACATTAACAAACATCACAATGCACTAAAAAATCAGGCTGAATCATCAGCCTGATTTTTCTATACAAATAACCATTTTCCATTGATAATGGCACCTGGTGCCTGCTATCTCCAGTTGTCTGGTTCTGTAGTCTGCATATTCTTGTACTGCGGGTACTTGGCATCTCTAGCAGCCTGCTTCTCAGCCTTGATCTTTCTGTTTTCAACCCAAAGCTTATCGGCTTCCGGTTTCCAGGCTTCTGCATATGCCTTTGTCTTAGCAACCAGATCCTCTACAGGCTCCGGTGACTCAAGGTCTGTTGAATGTGCACCTGATTTATGTACCATTTCAACGATCTTGTCAGGGTTCTCCAGCATCGGGCATGGACGCAGCTGATTGTCGTTAAACGGCTGGCCATCATGATATGCCATGAATAATGGCGACTGAAGCACCTCAAGAAGCGTATGCTCATGGATGTTCATATTGGAATAATGAATGAATACACAAGGATCACAGTCTCCGTTTGCATTGATGTGGAGATAACGCTTGCCACCGGCAACGCAGCCGTAAACGTATTCAGCATCGTTCTGGAAATCCATGAAGAACAAGTCTTTATGGTCAGCTTCTGATCTGTATCTGCGGATAGCATCATAGACATACTTACGCTGTTCAGGATTTGGCAGCAGATCTATAGGTGCGTCTTTTCCAACAGGCATATAGTGGAACAGCCATACGAATGATGCTCCCCATTCGATCATCTGATCAAAGAATTCAGATGAAGTGATGCTCTTGTAGTTGGCGCTTGTGTAGCAGCATGACAGTCCGAAAGGTATCTTTCTATCCTTTAAGAGCTTCATTCCTGCAACGACTTTATCGTAAGTGCCCTTGCCTCTTCTCTGGTCGGTAGCTTCATCAAAACCTTCAATACTTATCGAAGGCATGAAGTTCTTAACTCTCAGAAGATCATCAGCAAATTTCTCATCAATAAGCGTGGCATTTGTGAATGAAAGGAAGATGCAATCCTGATGCTTTTCGCAAAGCTTGATTATGTCATCCTTTCTGATCAGCGGCTCTCCACCTGTATAAATGTAGAAATACGTTCCCATTTCTTTGCCCTGTTCAATTATGCTGTCGATATCTTCAAATGTCAGATTCAGCTTGTTGCCGTATTCAGCAGCCCAGCATCCTGTGCAGTGAAGATTGCATGCACTGGTAGGATCAAGCAGAATTGCCCATGGGATATTGCAGTTATACTTCTCTCTGAACTCGTTCTGGCGTTTCCAGCCTACAAGGCTTGCGTTGAAGAAGAAGTTCTCGAATACCTTCATCAGTATTCCCTTATCTGTATTGTTGAAGACTCTCAGTATCTGTTCATGATACGGACTATCCGGATCATTAACAGCTTCTGTGAAATCACGTCTCTGTCTTTCAAATGTGTCTGCCCCGCTTCCGGCAAACTTGTTTACCAAGTCCATCAGTTTAGGAAGGTTCTTTTCAGGATCCTTTTCTACATATGCTAATGCCTGATTAAATGCGAATTTCTGTACTGTTTGGTTCATGATACACCCCTGTTCTTTTCTTTTCTTCTTTTCTTTTTCTTATCGTTTACTAACTATATATTTTCCTCTTTATCCATTATTCAGTATTTTAAACCAAGTCTCAAAAAGTTGCAACCCTTGCTCGCTTGACTATTTTCAACCTTCGTAACACTTTTAGACAAAATCACGATATTGTATATTTATCATACGCGTGCCAAAAATTCAGACCAATCGAAAGTCCGCCGGCAAAAAAACGGCGCCGCACGGGCGCCGTATTTCTGCTGGCTAGGATGCCGGAACTGTGTAAGGCCGGTTCCGGAGATTAGTTAACTGCATCTGGATTTTTTGTTCTTTCAGTATTTACTAGATGGCTTTGGCTGAAACCTTGACTGATGTCTTGGTATAAACCTTGACGCCGTTTACGTTTCTGAATCCCTTAACCATATAATAGTATGCTGAACCCTTCTTCAGTGACTTAGTCATCACTGTTGCTGAAGCTCTGTTAGTGTTAGTTGTTAGAACGAGTTTATACTTACCATTCTTGGAAGCTGCTCTGTAAACCTTGTATCCGTCCATCAGATAGGTTGAGCTCTTCTTCCATGTGAGAGTAACCTTTCCTTTTGCTGCAGATGCCTTCAGTGACGAAAGACTTGTTGCTTTGACACCATTGGTGGTCTTGGCTGCCTCTGCTTTTGCTGCGTCTGCGCTTACCTTATTATAAGCGGTTCCAGTCATTGACTTGGAGCAGATAAAGCTGGATACGAATCCATATTCGTCTCTGATGTGAGCCTTATGGGTCAGTGTGTTTGCAAACAGCGCAATGTTCTTGTATTCAAATGCTACAACTCCGTTGTTGTATGCATTGAACTGATCCTTAAGCTTCTTGTTGAACATGCCTATGCATCCCTGATAAGGAGTTTTGCCGGCGTTCTTCATGATCACCTTGGCTCCGTAAGGTATGCTCTTGAAGTAGCATGTGCCGTATTCGTAAGTCTTGGTGTCGCCGTCCTTGATGTAGGTGGCGTTTGTTAAGGTAGCTTTTGGATATTTGACCTCTACCAATGCGTCAGTACCATAGTCACAGCCGCCGTATTCGAATCCGGTCACCAGTTTCTTGTCTTTGACTGCAGGAATAGCTTCGTATCCATATCCGATGTAAGGCTTGCCGTTCCTGATTGCCTTTATTGCAGCAGTATCTTCTGAAGTGAATGCGGAACCTCCTACAATGACATCTGCCTTGGAAGCGTCCGTGGTCAGTTTGAATCCCATGAGTCTCATGGCGAATCTGTCATATGAGTAATTCCATCCATCCCAGTCGACTTCAAAGGTATCGACATATCCCGTCTTAGCTGGGGCTCTTGAACCGGTCAGATAAACGGTAGGCTGTTTAAGCTTGGTGGCGATCAGCGTGTTGGCCTTGACGCCCGTTGCTGAAACCAGATAATCCTTGTCTATGTACTTAGCATAGTTATCGTAGCTTGTAACAAAATCTCCTTTGTTGGCGCCCTTGGTGATCAGTGCAACGTCCTTGCCCTCTCCAAGAAGGAAGTTGACTGCTTCCATGGCCTCTGTAGATCCGCTTTCAATGATGACGTCTTCGCCGGTAACTCCGTCGAACTGTGCCTTCATGGCTGAAATCATCTTGATTGCTTCACTATAGTTTACAGTCTTGCCTGCCGCCGCCATTATAGTCTTATATGCTGCCGGCTCTGCACAGATAACTCTGTCATATCCGCGGGCGTTAGCTCTAGATGCATATGATTCTGAATACAGGCCCTTCCATACATTGATGAAAGTACCATCTGACAGCTGTGAATTTACCAGTGACCTTCTTGCCTGATAGCACGATACTACCAGAGTGCCGGCAGGATATTCTTTGCCGCCGTAAGTAAATGCCTTGTCAGCAACATTTACGATTGCACTGTTTCTGGTCAGGTATCTGAGCTCATCTGCAGCGGCCTGAATGTTAGTCTGGTTTGCCTTGTCCATAGGGATGATGTAGCATTCCGGATAGTAATTGCCATTCTGGCCTTCGCCGTCAAACACTGGTCTCATCAGAGAAGCCTGCTTGCCAGCTCGATCATACTGATCCACGTACCATGACGCAACCTGTGCATTAGAATTTGTATTGTTGACACCCCTTGAGAACAGCTTTGCCTGTGAAGTCAGCAAATCTGTCTTGTTTTTCTGGACATAGAGTCCCTGTGTAAATAATCCGTAAGGGATGGTTTTAGTAGCATCTTCTTCATTGTATGCCGGCTGTTCCCATGTGATACCGCAGGTTCCGATGAGTACCGGATACTGTGAGCCGTATGCAGATGTCATGTCGTCCCAAGGCTCAGTCCATACAACGCCAGAAGGAGAATCTGACGATTTAGTCAGAAAATCTCTGTAAGGCATCTCATAGCTCTGATATTTCTTGCTGTTGGCAATAGCGCCGTTGCCCAGTGCCTCGCCCAGCTGAACGAACTGTTTTGCAATCAGATCGTACTCAAAATCCGGTAGATGAGGAGGAGTGCAAGGCTCTATAAGCATGCCCTCTATCCTTCCGTGGATCTCGTTCAGTGCCATGGCGTCCCACATATTGACGATGGCCATCAGGTTGGAATCTTCATTAAGTGCCTGATTTGCCTCATCACGGTTAGGGTCGACTCCTGTAGAAGTCTCACGAGTGCTGTGCTTGTAGCCTTCCTCGTTCATGGTAGGAACGACGATGAACATAACGTCCTTTAACAGGTCGCTTACCTTTACTGTCTGATTCTGCTGACTGTAGATCTTGTCAAAGTTCTTGATAGGTGCTGAGAACTTATATTCATTTCCTTCAGCATCCTGAGCGTCAGCTCCTCTGACGTAGCCGATATATGAAGCAAAGTTCTTGATCTGCTCAGGAACAGCAGTCTTTCTGGCTGCCATTTCATCTGCCAGGACCTTCTTGCCTTCATCGGTCAGTCCCTGGATCTCGTTAACGTTGATGGTGTCCTGAGTGAGCAGCATCTTTACGAAATTCATAGGGCCGTTTACGCCTGTGTTCTCATTAGTGTGGCAGTTTGTAACGATGATAGGAACTCTAAGATCATTATATTTGCCAGCAGCAATGTCTTTTAGTGTATTGTCAGGATCTGTCTCTACCCTGTCAGTGTATGCCAGCCACGAATCAATTGATTTCTGGCCATCCGACACTACCAGATAAGGCATGTCATATCCTGAAATAGTTGTATTTCCCATAGATTTCTCAATGCAGTAAGATCCGTTGGTAGTCTTCATCTTAGTGTATGCATCGATGTCGTCGTATAATTCATATACGCTTCTGTATGAATCATAAGGAACGATCTTAGTGTTTACTACTTCTGATTTGTTTCCATTTACTGAAGCAGTCAGGTCAAAGTATCCGCATTCATCGAAGTATGCTCCACCTTCAATATGAGGTGCTGAATAATCTGGTCCCTGTGCATCAGTTCTGTTGGTGCCATAGTCATCCCAAAAGTAGCAGTTTGACTTTAGAGTAATAGTCAGCTTAGTTCCATCGGCCTTCATGTCCTTGACCTCAAACTGCTTATGCTTCTTGTCTGTGCATAACCATGTGTCAAGAGCTCCGCCCTTTATCTGATAAGGGAAATCTTCCTTCTCAAAATAAACTCTGGTCGCATTTCTTGTCAGGTCGAACTTAACGGTTTTCGCCGCCACAGCCTTAGAAAGTTCTTCAGCTGTAACGCCTTTCATTTCGAAAGTAACGGTGTCAGTAGCATCATTCGACTGCTCGATCTGAAGATCTACCGACTGTGCAGGGTGGAGACCTGCCAGGGATTTTCCTGCTGCCGTCGTATCGTTTGCCGTGGATTTCACAGAAGCAAACGCAGAAGCTGGCATAGCTATAGTCAGTGCCATGACGAATACCATCACCCTGACCCAAAGCTTTCTCGTCTTTTTAGTCATTTTTCCTCTCCTAATACGCGATTTTCATCGCATCCAAGCTTTAGCTTAAGACACTCCGCGCTGATGCCATATCGCCTGCATCACGCGTGCGCCATCCAGTGTATTAACAATCCTACCCATGTCTAATACTGTCAGCTTAATAATTTTAACACATGATTTTCACCCAATCAACACATTCAAGGTCTCCTTTGGAAAGTTTATTACTATGTGGTAACTATCTGTTTTTTACCCTAAATTCAGAATATTTTTTTATCTTCAATCGACAAAATTCGGTTACTTCTCAGAGTATTAATGCAAATATTAAAAGAAAGCCGGAGCGGGTTTCGTTAAAAATAACCTGTTGCTATTCTTAACGAAGCCTGCTCCGGCTCATATATTTATTTCTTCTATTCAAGTTCAAAGTCAAGCATTTTAAATGACCTCTCCCTGTCCCATTCCCTGATCTGACCATCGTCATACTCAGCTTCACCACACTGATTATCGTAATAATCGTTGCGCGGGAATTTTTTCGGCGGATCAAAATCGTTCTGGATGTCATCGTTGAAGATGATCCTCATCGGATCCAAATTGCCGAAGCTGAACTTCCAGCGATGCAGCTCATCGTGATGATATGCCGAGCTTCCAAATGAAGGATCTGCACCTAGCCAACCATAGCCGTCAATGTAGAATTTTGCCCAATCATGTTCTCCGCAGTCACCCGGCTCTGCGTCAAGTCCTGACTGCCAGGCTGCTGGTATCCCAGCGATCCTGCACATGGTGATGAACAGAAGCGCCATGACACCGCAGTCTCCCTGACCATTTAGGGCACAATTCTCCGGTATGTTTACCAGACAGTTGTACGCCGGCATCAGGTGATAGCGGGTGTTTGTCGTTACGAATTTATATATCAGCTTCGCCTGTTTCAGCGGTCTCGTCTCATCGCCAATTACCGATGCGGTCAGCGCTCTCAAATAAGGAGTAAATGTAATTGCAGGCGCCTCCTCGCAGAGAAATTCTTCAAAACCGCCGCTGACGGCTTTACCCTGTGCTGTCTCCGCCTCTTCAAAAGCATTAGTGTAAGGGAAGGTTTGCTCAACTATATATTCAGCAGCAAATACCTGATTCTCCTCTAGTTTAGTATCAAAGCACACCGTGCGCTGAAGCTGATGCTCCGAAGCAATGTATGCCTTGTCAGGCGTCGGTTCGATTATCTCTATCTTTGTTACACCGTCTGACATCTTCGGCAGCGGCAGATGAACTACTATGTGCTCGCCAGGCCGTGCGGCAGCATCTTTGATCTTGAACTCGTGACGCAGATGAATGCGTACTGACGCCTTGCCGTCTTTCTGCATCTTAGCATCTACAGAATCTAAATATGAGTAATTCCTTTCGATTGGATCCACCGCTCTGGCGGCGATCTCCGGATTATTCTTGAATAGTGTTGCGCAGAAGTTATGAATATAATGTCTTGCGCCGTTTCGGTAAATCCAGAGTATGCGATTCTGGTCCTCCAGCTGGTGGAATTCCTCTACTGTAAAATCAGGTATGATCGTCCATATCTGTGCCATCGCTTCGTTTTCAGTCAGCGTATAATCTCTGTCTTTCAGCATCATCATGTCAAGTTCGAACCAGAGCCGGTCTTTCAGTATTGGATCCGTGACCGTTTCCATGCGGCCCTTGATCACTCTTGCAGCTTTTTCGAAATTTCCAGCATCCACGATCCTCTTGATGTCTTCTGGAAGAGGTGCAGTCAGACTCGCTATATTGTGTACCATTTATTGAACCCCCTGTTTTGTATCCACAGTAATATTTAAGCAGTTATCATTTTATCAGACTTTTGTGATAGATACAAGGAGACGGGCAAGGTTGTCCTGTTTCATTGAGGGATTTTTTCTGTTTTGCCTATTCGGCCTATTGCTCTCTTGGAGAAGTATGACAGCAGCATGCTGATAAACATAGCACCGAGGATAATCAGATATATCTTATCGCTGAATGCCTGAAACAGCACGCCGTAAATGGCTTGTCCAATCGGGCTTGCGCACATAGAAAGACATGTCAGGAAAGCCATTACCTTTCCCAGAAGTTCTGCCGGCGTACTTCTCTGATAATATGACATCATCTCAACATTGTACAATGATGCAAATATCGTCATAAAGAAACACGGGATGACTATTGCAAAATACGAGATCCATGGATTAGCATCATACTTAACAGCAGCGGCCATTGGCAGCAGCATTAGTGTGCTGAAGAAAATGAACCAGTGAGACTTCTCAACGTGAAGCTTTTTGCCGATGATGCCGGCAGTCAGTCCGCCGACAAGTCCGCCGAGGGCCATTACTCCGTCAGCATATCCCAAAAGCATATTGCCTGTGCTTTGTTTAAAATCAAGGTATTCTGTGAAAATCACCGGCAGTCCTACTCCTATGAAGGCGGAGAGCACCATGTTGATGCCACCGCATACCAGCCCGATCTGCCCGACTGAAGGATTGACTTTTACTATAAAATGAACACCCTCTGCCAGATCCTCCTTGGCCATGGCAAACACGCCGATAGTTCGGTCTCTTTTGACAAAAGGTATGTGAATGAAGATTTCCATCACTGCAGCCGCGAAAAAGCAGGCAATGCTGACATCCAATATCGGGAATATGCCAAAGGCCGCATAGATGACACCTCCGATGACAGGCCCTATCATGCCTGCAAGATTGTTTACCATATTGATCACCGCATTTGCCGAATTTAGATTTTCATCTTTCTGCAGCACAGGTATAGACGCCTGAACTGCCGGGCGGTAAGCTCCCTGTATGCCATATAGGATCATAAGGACCAGTATCATTGAAGTGACCAGATCCACCTTGCCGATAAGCACGTCGTAGACTGCCATCAGCCCCGCCATTCCAAAATCCAAGGCAACAAGGATATTTTTTTTGTTGACCCTGTCGGCAACGATTCCTCCTATTGGCGCAAAAATCAACATTGGGATCAGCGCGCATGCGGTGACTGCGCCGTATAGTGCCGGTGAATGGCTTTTATTAAGCAGATACAGCGGCAGTGCATAACAAATAATAGAATTGCCAAACAATGAGATAATCTGTCCTGCAACCACTATGGTAAAATCTTTGTTGAATAATTTATCGTAGCTTCTACTTTCCAACTCCCAACAGCTCCTTTTTCTCATCAAGTGCCTTTATGTATTCTTTAAGGCCTTCCGTCAAAGGCGGCAGACCCATTTTGTCCAATAGATCATTGAAGAAAGCAATATGGCTGTCAATATTGTCCGAATCTATATGATTTATGAAGGGATTCAGCCATACGTTCATCAAAAGTGACAGCACTTCAGCTAGTTCCTGCGGATATTCACAGTTGATCGACCCATCAGCTACACCCTCTTTGATAAAGGGTTCTATATACTTTGGCACTTCGCTGTTTATGCTGTATGACAAATGTCTTGCAAGCAGCACTGGATTTTCCAGCAGATTTGGTCTTGTCGCCACAAGCCCCATACCCTCTTTATATTTTTCTGTACTGCTCATGACGTACATAAGCTTCTGAGCACCGTTCATTGCAGAGTCTTTTTTCACATCGTCCAGTCTTTCGCAGCGGGCATTTGTCGCTCTAACGTTGACGGCGACCATGATATCTTCCTTCGATTTGAAATGGTGATAAATCGCACCTTTGCTCAATCCGCCAAGGCCATCGATGATATCCTGTATAGTCGTCTTTTCATATCCCTTTTCCTCAAACAGTCTCTGGGCAGTATCTAATATTTTATTTACCGTTTCTTCCGGATACTTGTTTCTAGACATTGTTTCACCCCTTGTACTTTCTTATCTTCCAAGCATGCTTCCGCCCTGCGGTCCCCAATTTCTGCTCAAAAATGCAAGAACCCGGCTACATAGGCTGGCTCCCAATGCGGCCGGGAAACTGCGTAGTATAAGTATGTTGCCGACTGCTGCAATTTACATACATACCGTCGGTATGTATATACTACTACTTGCGGACCACATTGTCAATATCCGAAAAAAAAACTGCCCGAAAAATTTTCCGGGCAGTTTCCACAGTATATTTTTATCTTCTTACCCCAGCCTTGCCATATCTGGCTACTGTCTGATACAGCCTGTCTGGATCCACAGGTTTGGCAATGTGGTCATTCATGCCAACTTTCAAGCATTTTCTCACATCCTCGTCAAAGGCATCAGCTGTCATGGCAATGATTGGAACCGTTGCTGCGTCTCTGCGTGACATGCTGCGTATCTCTATAGTGGTTTCATATCCGTCCAAAACTGGCATCCTGATATCCATCAGCACCATGTCAAAGTATCCTTCCGGCGAACTTCTGAATGCAGCCACGCCCTTCTCTCCGTCAGAAGCTATATGGACAATTGCGCCCTGCTTCTCAAGGAGTTTTTTCGTTATCGCCTGATTCATAGGATGATCTTCACAAAGCAGTATGTGCATGCCAGCAACATTGACGCGGTCTCCCGCTGGCAAATCATACTTGCCCGCCGCTACCGCTTCTTCTGTTACTGCCTCCGTCTCGATTTCAATGATAAAAGTCGTTCCCTCATTTAGTTTACTGCTTACGGCAATCGTTCCGCCCATGAGATCTACCATACGGCGCACAATTGCAAGCCCAAGGCCAGACCCCCTGTCTATTGCCGTATCATCGCGGTTTTCCTGAGTAAATGGATCAAATAGAGTCTTCTGGAACTCCTCGCTCATGCCAATGCCATTGTCTGATATCTCAGAGTGCAGAAGTATCCTGTCTTTACCCGTAACCATCTCCTTCAATCTGTATGATATGGTTCCACCGGCAGGCGTATATTTGGAAGCATTGGAAAGGATATTAAGGAATATCTGATTGATCCTCAGCTTATCCACCAGCGGGAAGTATTCATTGTCTTTATCAATCTCAATTGCGAGTCTTTGGCTCTTAGCATTGCATAATGGCTTGATGACAGACTGTATATATTCAATAAAGTCGTCTTCTCTGTATGGTTCCGGGTGAAGCTCGATTTTTCCGCTTTCAGCTTTAGACATATCCAATACATCATTTACCAGTCCCAGCAGGAATTTGGATGATGTATCTATCTTCACCAGATAGTCTTCGGTTGCCGGCGGGTTATCCTCTTCAGCAGCCAGATACGTCATTCCAATGATACCATTCAGAGGAGTCCTGATGTCATGACTCATTCTGGAAAGGAATTCTGACTTGGCGATATTGGCACTTTCCGCAGCTTTCATCGCCTCCTGCATTGTACGAAGCTGCTCCATTTCACGTTCATATACAACCGTAATATCGCTTTGCGTACAAAGTATGACTCTTTCCGACTGATCCAGCCAGCTGAACTGCACTCTCTTTCTCCTCACATTGCCATTATCGTCAATGCTGCAGAAAACGAACTCATCGTTCTTATTCTTCCGCATCACCGCTGTAAGCCTGTCAAGGGATGCGGCTTCGGCAAACATTTCCTTATCCTCAGGTCTGACACGGCTGTCAATGATTTCTCTTATGGCCTCTTCATAATCATAATTTACATCTGGTTCGATTACTGCAAACTCCAGCCCTTTTTTCTTGAATTCAAGCGTCCTGCTCTCTATGTTTATCAGCCCAATATAATCATAATTTTCACTGGTTATGCAGTTTATAATGCTTTCCTCAGTTTTTCTGTCAGTAATATTGATAGCAGTGGCAATCCCCTCAACATCCCCAGTCAAAGGATTCTCAATCATGTTGATGATCCCCTGCACCCAGATCAGACCATCGCCGCCTTTGATTGGATACTCAACAGAAAGCTCATTTCTGCCTTGCCGGAATTCGCTTATCAGCGATCTGCAGTTGAGCCTTTCTGATAGCTCTGCCTTCAGCTTTGGATCTATTATCAGTTCTGCATTGGCTTTAAGTATCTCATCAGCTGTCCCATCCTTCTGAAGGCTCATTAACGATTCAGCCTTGCTCTGGCCGTATCCGCAGCTGTTCTGCGTCAGGTTGAACTGGAAACTGCCCAACGAATAGGGATTGCTGCTGGCAAGGCGCTTATACATGTTGTTGTACTTTTCTTCGTTCAGTTTTCTTGCCGTGATGTTCTGTCCAACGCAATATATGCCCACTCGGTTTCCGTCCCTGTCGTAGAATGACCTGCAGGTGACTTCTTCACACTGAAGAGTCTGCATCGTATCCAGTTTGAACCAGAATACGCAGCTTGCGCTAGTTTCTCCAGAATCCATTCTGTCGTACATGTCAATGAAATCCTGTCGGCTGCCCGAATCGACATAACTTGCCAATGAGCCTGGCACTCCGCTTATTACACTTGGCACCCCCAGCCGTTTGCAGACTTCTCTCGTATATCCGGACCACATCATTTCCGCGCAGTGGGTTTTCTCGTCATAGGTCCAGACTATAAGTTTCGCGATCTTGGTTGCATCTGCATACATCTGATGGATCCTGTCTATCTCAAGTTCAGCAGTTCTGTCTGCCGTTACATCCAGAAGGCACGACAGCACCAGCGTATCGTCACCGCTCCTCACCGACCTGGAATGCATATCATACCAGCGCGGCTTGTCTTCACCTTTTTTACTGTATCGATACTGAGTCTTGATAATATTCCCAGGTTTGATAAGATTCTTCATGGATGAAGTAACTGATGCCACATCTTCACAATTAATTCTGTCTTTAATAAATCCATCTATTGAATCAGTAATGTTTTCCGAATCCAAAGCGAAGCTGTCATTTTCACTACCTGTGCCGCCCTTTCCTTCACTGTTCATATCCAGCATTTCGGTAATGACTGGATTAAGGACACTCTTTACCGTCTTTCCGTCACTGATTCTCATCATGCTTATCCCAACCGGAATATTGGCTATGATCGTTTCAAGTTCGTCTGCATGACCCTGTAGTTTTTTCTCGTTTTCATAGCGTATTATCACGTTTGATATCGCGTAAGTAAGAGAAAGTATGATATCACCCGCATGCCTGATCCTGTCTCCATCCGGATTGTCAGCGCCGATAAAGCCAGAAAATACTCCGTCAATAATTATCGGTGCCTCAATATAGCTGTGTATGCCCTGCATTGTCATTATTTCATATTCATCCGGCTTCTCCATCCGGATATCTTCAACGTTCGGCACGATCAGACTCTCGCCAGAGTCAAAAGTCTTCATCCATCTGTCTATGTAACTGACGTCAACATCCTGAAGCACATCGATCTGCGGTTCGACTCCATCACGGCACCATTCATAAGTATTGTACAGCCGGCCATTAGCAAGTTTAAATGCGTATGTCCTGTCTGCATTAAAGGCTTCTCCTACTTCTTTCAGTGCACTGCTGACACGTGAGCCATAACTGCCCTCACCATTCAGTAACTGCACCGCCTTCAGAAGAACTTCTTCTGCTTCAAGTGTATAGCTTAATTCTGCCTGCTTTTCTCTGCTTTCGGTAATATCATCAATGTACTGCACAATAGAATCATGCCCATACCAGTTAATGTGTTCTACCGTTATTCGCTCCCATGCACAGTTTTCCTCATTATACCTTACCCAGCTTTTCTTTGCTCCTCTTGGCAAGTCGCCTACTAAACATGGCTCGCATTTTCTGTCTCTTCCATGCATGTGTTCATAGCATTTTCTGCCGACAAGGTCTTCCTCGCTTGTGTTTCCATAGCTTTTCGCCGCCAGATTTGCGAACAGCACTTCATCTGAACCGCACTCAGTAACGAATGCAACGCTCTTCATGTTCTCCAGTATGCTGCGATAGCAGTCAGTTTCTACTGAAGCGTTGGTGTAACTGACCAGCATTACCGGATCCCCGTCAATTTCACCGCACTTCTTTGCGTTCACTCGTACCCAGTCAAAGCCTAGGGACTTGTGAAAAACACGGTAGTTGTAAACCAATTGTTCGTTGTTCTTTACTGCTTTGGTAACTGCAGCAATTAGCCCCTTGCGGTCTGGCGGAAGGACCATATTTATGCCATGCCCTCCAGTAAAGTTTTCATACTCTTCACTTGTCATTCCGTTGAGTTTAGGTATGTCGGGAGACAGAAACAGAGTTTCAAATCCCTTGTCCGTCACTCTATATATCGCATTGTTACCCGGCATTACTGCACTAAGGTATTCCATCATTTCCTTAGTTATTTCCATCGTTCCTTCTCTTTCTTATTAACGTGAGACGTGAAATCTTATTGTCCTCGTCTCCGTATCAAAGCTGCATCCTGCTCCCATAGGAAGTGTCATCATTGGGAATCCATGGCCTGACTGCACATTGATCATAACAGGTCCCGTGTAATCCTCCAGCGCATGTCGCATCATATCCAGCATACCATAACTGTCATCGTGAGCATTTCGGCAGTCCGTAAACTGCCCGAGCAGTATTCCGGCGGCGTCCCTGAACTTTCCGGCGTTCCTCAGCTGCCAGACAATGCGGTCAGTCTCATCTACATTGCCGTGGACCTCTTCCATGAACAATATTTTTCCTTTCGTGTCAACCTCGTATGGAGTCCCCAGGCTTGCAGCCAGAAGTGTGATATTCCCTCCAGTCAGCGTGCCTTCGGCGCGTCCAGGATGCCATGCCTGAAGATCAAAGCCCTTCGGGTTCCTAAAGCCGTAATCTTCATCCGCGTTTATGGCTTCATAGAAGCTTGCTTCCGTTTCCGCATCAAAATTGTCTACCATGTTTGACGACACCATTGGCCCGTGAAATGTTACAAGTCCGCACTGCTGATTGAAGGCAAGGTGAAAGCTGGTTACATCGCTGTATCCAACGAATATCTTAGGATTGTCTCTCACTATGTCAAGGTCAACATATTCCATCGCCTGATTGCCAGCGTCGCCTCCACGAACACAGAAAATCGCATCAACTTCAGGGTCAGCGAACATCTTATTGACCCATCTTCCTCTCGTCTCTCCGGTCCCGGCCATGTAGCCGCCGATGCATGTTGAAATATTATCGCCCTTCTTAACTTTATACCCCATTTTCATTATCGCTTCCACACACTGGTCTTCACGCTCCGCGCTTACCGGCGAGCATGCGCATATGATTCCAACCGTGTCACCTTTGTTTAGTTTCTTAGGATATTTCATCTGTCTCCTCCCTCATTTTCTATGTTGTCATCGCTCTTTATCCATTTTCTGAGCGTCATCTCAAACTTTGCCGCGTCCACGGGCTTGGTAACAAAATCATTCATGCCGACTTTTTCCGCCTGCCTGGCATCCTCTTTAAAGGCGTCGGCAGTCATAGCAATAATCGGCACAGTCTGAGCATCGTTTCTCTTCAGGCCTCGTATCGACTTTGCCGCATCATATCCATTCATCAACGGCATTTGTATATCCATCAAAACAGCGGCGTACGATCCTTCGGCCGAATCGGCAAACAGACTCATAGCCTCCCTTCCATCTCTGGCTACCACTACACTTAGTCCCAGTGCGTTAAGCAGTCTGAGGGCTATCTCAACATTTATCGCATTGTCTTCCGCCAGCAATACCGTCCCCGAAAGCTGCCCTTCATTGCCTTTTCCATCTGCACCTTTATCGTCCTTCTCAACTGGTTCAGCCTTTGGAAAAACAAAGGAAACTTCGATTTTCGTTCCTCTGCCCAGATCACTCTCAACACAGATTTTTCCGCCCATTATGTCTGTCAGCCTTTTGATCAGCGTCAGCCCCAGCCCAGTCCCCGAAGCATTCTCCGGTCTGGCAGGGTTGCTGAACTCCTGTGAGAATGGATCGAACATGATGTTCTGAAACTCACGGCTCATACCTATGCCTGAATCTTTGACACTGACACGAATATCAACCATGCCATCATCACGTTCTCTGCCAGAAGCATAGACTTTGATCGTTCCGCCTGGCATCGTGTATTTCACTGCATTTGAAACCATGTTCAGCATGATCTGATTCAACCTGACTTTGTCTGCCATAATGCTGGCATCGTTTCTATTTTCCTTTAACTCCAGCTTGATACCCTTGTCCTTGCACAGCGGTACAAACATGTTGCGGACATTGTTCATGAATTCATCATATGAATATGGTTCCGGATGAAGTTCGATTTTCCCGCTGTCTATCCTGGACATATCCAGAATGTCGTTTATTAGGCTGAGGAGAAATTCTCCCGAAGTCTCTATCTTGTCAAGGTCATCGGACAGCTTATCCCTGTCCCCCATATCCTGTCTTGCAAACTGCGTCATGCTGGTAATTGCTCCAAGCGGCGTTCTAATGTCGTGGCTTATCCTCGACAGGAACTGCGTCTTAGCCTGATTGGCACTTTCAGCCAGCTTCAGAGCTTCGGCCATCTTGTCGCGATATTCTCGTTCCTGTTCAAATATCTCGGTTGTATCTGTTTGAATGATGACGATCATGTCCTTGTTTTCATCCAGATAGAACCAGTCGTTTTTAATTTTTTTGAATGGACTGTGCGGCAGATCGCTTCTCTTTATCGTAGTGGTAAAGTACTGAGTGTACACATCTTCTTTTTCCAGATGTGTCACGATGCTTTCCAGATCGATTCCATTTACAGCTCCGGATTCTTTGCTCTTTGCAATGAATCCGCCGAGAGCCTTCTTCAGTGCTTCCTGCCAGTCATAAACCGTAAATAAGGTGTCCGAGTCCTCTGCATTATTGCGCAGATAGAGTTTCTCGTTTCCAATATCCAGATATCCTACAGTTTCAAAATTGCCGCTGATGATCCTGCCGGTTATCTTCTGATAAATCATACGTTCATTGATATCAGTCGTATAAAAGAAAGCAATTGTATCACCGCTCCCAGGGTCAGTAATCATGACCAGATGCGTTGATACCCATATCAGCCCGCGGCTTGTCCTGCGTCTATATTCAAGAGTCAATTCACGTTTACCTGACTCATACAATTTCATCATGCCCACATGGCTGAAATCCTCAATGAATCTCCGCTGCTGTTCCTTATCTGGTATCTGTATCGCTCCATCAAGAAGCACTTTAAGAGTCTCTGGGTTCTGACTCCTTATTGCAGGCTCATATTGTACGGCTTCTTTCAGCAGTTTATCTGCATCATCAGTCAGATGGCTGAATACTTCTGAATTATTTACATCTATTGCAAAGTCTTTAGTAACATTTACACTTGTAACGACAAGGAGCCCATTCGAAAGTGCTCCCTTGCGATTTTTTTCTTCAGCAAAGTTTCTTTCTGCAATAATATAGCTGTCAATAGGAACTGCGCTGCCAATCGCTCTGACATAGCGTCCGTCCATATCGACTATGCGCTGGCAGTGTACTCTGTACCAGGAATATGATCCCATGTACATCATCCGAACGGCGCATTCCGCTTCCTCGTAACCGCAGTCTATTTTTCTGATCATCTCACGGTATTGTTCAGCATCCTCATCCAGCATGCTGACAAAACGGATGAACGAGTCTGGGAAGTCATCCATTGCCGTCGGCAGCTTCTTGTACTTATCCGCAAGGAGTATTGCTTCATAGCGATGGCGATCTGGATAGTATATGAAATGAGTGGTTCCAGAATACTTCAGTGTCTCAGTTAACAGCATCTCCTTCTCCTTAAGCTGCTCCTGGGTCCTGACCAGTTCATCAATGTCATAATATGCAGCAAAGAACCTTTCCGTACCATTGCCAACAGGCTTATGGTTTGCCGAAATCGCTATCCAGCGATATTTGCCGCTGCCGTCCTTTATCCTGAATCTGTAGTCTAAAGGCCGCTGTTCCCTGATAGCCCTTTGCGCCTCTGCTACGAGCCCCGATGCATCTGACGGTGCTACTGCGTTTACTGTGTTGATATCGTCATACATATGCCGATCGTCACGGCTGGCTCCAATCATCTGATAGTATCCTTCATTAAGATATATCTTGCGTACAGAAGAATCAGTTACATCATAGACGCCGACTCCTGTCGGTATCTGCTCCAGCATTTCCTCATTGATTTCCAGATCATTGATCTCTTTCGATTCTTTCAACACTGCTTTTTCCTCCATATCGCTTTAAAAGCATAGCGTAATAAAGTTATACATATTTATTATACCACCCTGTTTACGCGGTTCCAAGGGCTGCATCAAAAAATCAGTGAACGCATCCCGAATTTTTTCAGAATGCGTTCACTGATTTTACTTTATTATTTTGGATTTTGTTCGCTGAAAATCATTTTTTAACTAAATATGCCGTTTCTATGCGGCTGCGGTTTCGTCCTCAAGCGGCTTCTTTGCTGCGATTTTGCTGAAAACGTTCATAAGTATGAACAGAGTTGCAAATGCTGAAATCAGGACTGCCGGAAGAAATTCATGGGTAATACCTGATACTATGTAACCTACCAGGCATCCTGATGCTGCGGTAAGTGCATACGGTATCTGCGTTGATACGTGATCGATATGCGGACACGCAGCACCTGCTGACGACATGATAGTCGTATCAGAAATAGGTGAGCAGTGATCTCCGAATACAGCGCCGCCCAGGCATGCTGCCAGAGCAACTGTCATCAGCGATGGTTCTGTGCTCATCGTTGACTGCAGAATTGAAATCACTATAGGAATCAATATTCCGAATGTTCCCCATGAAGTACCTGTTGCAAATGCCAGTGCGCATGCAACTACGAATATCATAGCCGGAATAAATGCCAGCGGGAAGTGACTTACTGAAACCAGATGTGCCACATAAGTACCGGTATTCAGCAGCTGTCTGCATATTCCGCTAAGCGTCCATGCTAGGCACAGTATCATGTTAGGCATTACCATGTTCTTGCCTCCAAGAACTACGCCATTGAAGAAATCATTGAAATTCATTAATTTTCTTGGCAGATACATGATCAGAGTCACAACCAGTCCTGAGAAACTTCCAAGAACCAGCGACAGTGAAGTGCTGCAGTTACCAAAAGCTGCTCTGAATCCAATTCCCTTGCCAGAGAACATTCCGCCTGTGTATAGCATAGCCAGTATCGTAAATATTACCAGTGCCAGAATAGGCAGAACCAGATCTTTTACAGTTCCGTTTTCAGATACTTCAATGCCCATATCGCTGTCTTTTTCTGTTGCATCTATATTGCCCATGTCAGCCATATGCTCGAGTTTTCTCATTGGACCGTAGCTGATGTGAGTAAGTGAAAGTGTAATTACCATTGTTATAGTCAGCAGTGCATACAGATTGAAAGGTATAGTTGCTACGAATGCGCCCATCTCACTTTTGAATGCGCCTGACTGGCTGAGATTAGATGCGACAGCCGCTACCCAACTGGAGACTGGCGCAATTATGCATACAGGCGCGGCAGTTGAGTCGATGAAGTATGCGAGCTTTGCTCTGGAAATGTTGAATCTGTCAGTTACCGGCTTCATGATGGTGCCGACAGCCAGGCAGTTGAAATAATCGTCGATGAATATCAAAACACCAAGTATGCAGGTTGCCAGCTGTGCGGCCTGCGGTGACTTAATGTGTTTTGATGCCCATACTCCATATGCTTGTGCACCTCCTGCCACAGTGACTTCCACTACGACGGCGCCCAATAGCGTCAGGAATATGATGTTTAGAATGTTATCTGCAAGACAGTTGCCCATCAGCGTAAAGGCTGATGAAAAGATGCCCGCAAAACCAGTGCCAACTTTAATTGAATAGATCGTTGTGCCGACAAGAATGCCGACAAATAATGAAGATAATACCTCTTTAGTCCATAGCGCAAGAATAATGGCCACGATAGGTGGCAGCAGCGATAGCCAGCCAACATTAATAGCGTCCATAAACTAACCCTCCTTTTTTCATTCTTTCTTTAAGCTGTAATTGTAAGCCCTTTGCGCGACTTCCTGGCAGAGCCTGTCGGCCTGCGGTTCATCAGCGCCGTTTGCTGCAAAACATAAAATGAAAGGGTTTTCAGCGTAAATCAATCCAACGTCATTTGCTATACCTGTATCTTCACCAGTCTTATGGGCTATAGGGATATCCCGGATGAAGAATGGCAGTTTATATGTTATCTGCTGATTTTGCAGAATTGCAGCCATAGTTCTGCTGGCTTCCGGTGAAACCAGCTCATTTCTGTACAGTTTCTCAAAGAACCATGCCGTTTCCTCCAAAGAAATCACATTCTGCATATCTCCAGTGGAATCAAACAGTTTTCTGTTGAGTTTTGTCTTTTTCATACCGCATTTTGCAATGAATTCATTTACCGTGTCCAAACCAACGGTGTCTATCATGATATTCGTTGCCGTGTTGTCGCTTATCAGGATCATAAGCTTGAGCACATCCATAATTTCAAGTTCCATTCCCGTATGCATGCAGTTCAGCACTCCGCTTTCCGGAAACATGTCGTCTGAAAGGGTCCCTTTTGATTTTTCTGCCGCATAGTCCGGCAATCCGTCTGACGGCACCTTATCACTGCTCTTTAGTACTACCTTATCGTCAGCCTTCAATCTGCCTTTATCCATAAGATCAAAGGCAGCAGCCATGATCCAGATTTTGATCACGCTGGCTGACTCAAAGACATCGTTTTCATCTATTTTTGCAGCCGTATACCGTGGCTCGCCACGCAGACTGTCAAATGCCGCATTGCCGCAATTTGCTATCACTTCTCCAGTAACAAGGTTTTTATAGTAAATGCCGATTCTGCCTTTGGCCGCAGCCGATTCTGCCATAATAAAATCTCTAAACATCAATTCCTCCTGATAGTCGTCACCAACCTACTGCATTACGTCAGTTTCAATTAATCCGATAAAAACACATTAGCATAGATTATGCCAACAATTAAGTTATTGAAAAGTAACCATGAAGTGTCTGTTTTTCGCCATAATTCATTATTTTTTCGGTCCTGCTTCCCATTTGGTAACTATTTTACCGCAATATTGTGCTAAAATGGGGACGCGAAATCCGGATTTCAGTTTTTTGATGAATTAATCCCGCAGGCAAAACTGACTGTCAGCAAAAAACAAAAGAACCTCGGGTCATCACTCCGAAGTCCTTAGCTTGCTTGATTATTATTACTTTTATTAGGAAAGAACATTTCAAAAGAAGTTTTCTCAAGTTATCATCATCACTTGTTCCTTTTGACATTATTAATATACCAAAGGAATGTGAAGGTTCTGCAAAGGTCCTGTCAAGTTCCCTTGTAGTGAAAGCGAAGGATATGTAAACTTGAAGCTGATATTCTGAAAAGTTCTTGCCATTTTCTGCTGCTATCTCTGTTTCATAGCTCTGTCTATCCTGCGGTCTGCAGATTTCTTAGCCATGTCATCGCGCTTGTCGTATAGTTTCTTGCCTCGTGCCACAGCGATCTCCATTTTAGCCAGTCCATTTTCATTTATATACATGTTCAAAGGTATTATCGTCATGCCGTCCAGCGTTGTGTAGCCGATCAGCTTGCGTATCTCCTTTTTGTGGAGCAGCAGCTTGCGCGGGCGCAGCGGATCAACATTGAAGCGGTTGCCCTGTTCGTAGGGCGAAATATTCATACCGTAGATGACGAGTTCGCTGTTTTCGATCTTGGCGTAAGCCTCTTTGATGCTGACTTTGCCGGCACGGACAGATTTTATCTCAGTGCCGGTGAGCACGAGACCCGCCTCGTAGACCTCATCTATGAAATAATCGTGGCGAGCTTTTTTGTTGTTGGCCACCAGTTTGCGTTCGTGTTTTCCCATTTTCTCTTCCTTTATTAGCTGATCAGCAGCCGGCCGCTATGCTGCAGCCGCCGCTATTTCAGCGGATTCTTGATCGTACCTATCTTACTGAACGGATAGAGTCTGAAGACGACCTTTCCGACAATGCGGCTCTTCTCAACACAGCCCACACTTGGATCTCGGCTGTCTATGCTGACAAGCCGGTTGTCGCCCATGCAGAAGTACTCGCCTTTTGGTACCACCAATCCTTCAATATCGCCGTTAGTCCAGCCATCCTTAGTAAATGACTGGTCTATAGCCTTACCGTCTACGTACACATCCCCATCCTTCACGTCGATGGTTTCGCCTGGAAGTCCGATGACTCTCTTGATCAGCAGTTTTTTCTCTCCGGATTCTGTCAGCAGATCCGACTTGAATACGATAACGTCGCCACGCTGTGGCCCGTCAGTCCTATATGACTGCTTGCTTACGAAAAGATAATCATTCGCATAGAAATTCGGTTCCATGGACTGTTCTTTAACGATCGTCGGCTTTACAAACTGTATTACTACCGCAGCAATGATTATCGCTATCAGGATGTCTTTAATCCATTCAAATGCCACGCTCTTCGCCGATTCCTTCTTAACAGGTCCCTTTCCGCCGCCATTTGCAGCATCCATCAAAGCTTCTGCCCCGCCAGCTGCGGTTGCGCCGTAAGCTTCTTCTGCGGCTGGCTCTGCGCCAGTGTCTTCAGCTGGCTGCTGGACTGCCTCCGCGGCATTATCACCAGCTGTCTGATTTTCAGCTGGCTGTCCGCCTGCTTCCCCAGCAGTTTCTTTATCTGCCTCCGAAGCGGCAGTCTGATCATTTATGATCTTGCTTTCATCTTCATTCATTTATCTGTTACCCCCTAATAACTGTTTTTGCTGAATAATTCTTCTTCAATGCGTGCGAAGTCCTCTGGCGGCTGGGCCGTTATGGTCTTGCCGGACAGATAGGCCAGCGGCCCGTCTATTTCCCCGAATACCAGTTTGTAGGCGTGGAGCAGCTGCGTGTTCCAGCCAAATTTTGTCTTTATATAGCGATTGGCTCGGCGGTCACCATACTTTACATCTCCAATGACCGGATGGTGTGCCTTTGCCAGATGTGCTCTGATCTGATGAGAGCGTCCAGTGACGATCTCAACCTCTGCCAGAGAATAATCTCTGCCGGCCTTCAGCGGACGGACTATTGTTTCCATCTCGCGGCCTTCAGCGTCTTCAGGCAGTACGGTGATTTTGTTGATCGTGCAGTCTTTGATCATTTTATCCTTCAGGTGCAGTTCCTTGGTGAGCCGTCCGCAGACGATGGTCAGATAGAATTTCTCGATTTTGTCCTTCTCGCGGATCAGGCGGTTGAGTTCCTGCAGCGCCGTATTGTTTTTCCCGAACAAAACCAGCCCGGTGGTATTTCTGTCCAGACGGTTGACCGGCGCAGGAGTGAATGTACGCTCAGCCCTGGGATTGTAGCTCCCCTGCTCTATCAGATAGTCAACTACCTGGTTAGCCAAGTGGTTTTTCTTTTCGGTCTTGTCGCCGTGAGTCAGCAGGCCGAATGGCTTTTCTACTGCTATTATGTTGTCGTCTTCATAGGCGATCTTAAACTGGCGCTTGGCCGCAGTCCGTTCAGGTTTGCGTGTCAGTTCGGCCAGATCGTCATCTTTGATGTAAAGCGTGACCTCATCGCCGATATTAAGCACCGTATCCTCGGAAGCGCGCTTGCCGTTTACCTTGACGTCCTTCCGTATCGCCTTGTATATGTAGCTCAGAGGAGCCTCATTCAGGTATTTCTTCAGGAACCTGTCAAGCCTCTGATTCTGCTCATTTTCACCTATCTTTATGCTAATCATAAAGTTTATTATACAACATTAGCAGATGTAAAGCAAAATTAATTTGTTCTTTTACCTAAAGTATGGTAAATTATATGTGTATGGATATTTTAGGGGGTGTTATACCATATGAAAGGTTTAAAAGATTTCCTATATAACAAGAATGACATTCTGCTGGCGATCGCGATCCTGGTGGTTGCGGCCCTGCTGATATACTGGAGGCTCAACGTCATTATGGATTACCCGAAAGAAGTTGCAAGACAGACGAGCACGTCCAACACTACAGAACAGTCGGCGGTTGCCGATGACAATTCATCCACTTCAGATTCAACTAAAGCGGGAAGTTCTGATTCTTCATCAGCATCTGGCTCAGTGTTCAGCGGCGGTGTTCTAACTAAAGACGTTACAGTAACCGTGGCAAGCGGAAGTGCAACAGGGGCAGTCAATTCGCTTGTCGAGGCTGGACTGTTCAAGTCTTACGACGATTTTGTCAGCACCTGCAAGAAGGCAGGCTGCTCAGCAGACAACATAAAGGCAGCAACTTTTACCTTCGATAAAGGCAGCACTAAGGCCGATATCGCAAAAAAAGTGACAGAATAGCATTAAATAATTCAGGAGGTATTTGGTTATGGCTCTTATCACTAGTAAAGAAATTTTCGCAAAGGCGCTCAACAGCGATTACGCAATAGGCGCTTTCAATGTAAATAACATGGAGATCATCCAGGGCATCGTTGAGGCAGGACAGCTGGAAAAGTCACCTTTGATCCTGCAGGTTTCTGCCGGCGCAAGAAAGTACGCCAGGCCAGAATACCTGAGAGCTCTTGTCAACGCAGCCATTGAAGAGACTGGCGTTGACGTTGTGCTTCATCTTGACCATGGCGAAAACTTTGATATCTGCAAGCAGTGCGTTGACGACGGATTTACCTCCGTCATGGTAGACGGTTCCAGATTCCCGTTTGAGGAAAACATCGCTCTGACTAAACAGGTCGTAGAATATGCTCACAGCAAAGGCGTAGTAGTAGAGGCAGAACTTGGCAAACTGGCAGGCATTGAGGATACGGTCAATGTAGATATCCGTTCAGCAACATTCACCGATCCGGAAGAAGCCGCAGAATTCGTAGAGAGAACTGGCGTCGATTCTCTGGCTGTTGCCATCGGCACAAGCCACGGAGCATATAAGTTCAAGGGAACTCCGTTCTTGGACTTTGAGAGACTGGAAGCTATACATGCAATCATTCCTGACACGCCTCTAGTTCTCCACGGAGCTTCAACGGTCATCAGAGAATTCGTAGATCGCTGCAACGAATATGGCGGACAGATCAACGCAGCTCAGGGCGTTCCTGAAGACATGATCAAGGAAGCCGTCAAACACGGTGTCTGCAAGGTCAACATTGATACCGACCTGAGACTGGCAATGACAGCAGAGGTCAGAAGAGTTCTGATTGAGAATCCTTCAGAATTCGATCCAAGGAAATATCTGGGACCAGGCAGAGATGCCATCACCAGAATGGTTCAGCACAAGATAAGAGACGTACTCAATGCATCGAATACGCTGTAGGCTGACTCACATAATATGATAACAAAGATGATGATCAGCTTACAGCGGTCATCATCTTTTTGTTTAATATCAATACTGCAATATAAAGAAAAAGGGGTAACGAAATGGAAAGTTCTAAAAAGAAAAAATCTGTCGTCATCATAGTTCTGGTCATACTTCTGGCTGCATCGCTGGTCATTAACGCCGTTGTCCTGTCAGACATGTTCAACATCGGCTATAACCACATTCCGACTGCTGAAGCCAAGACTCTGTACAAGGAAGTTCAGGCCGACAATGCCTTCAACTATCTTAGCAACACCATAATGGACAAATACGACGTCACCGACATTTCCTACAAGAAATCCAATGAAACGGTAACGATCAAAATCAGCGATCCGAATTCCAAGGTGGGAAGCAGCGTAGAAAGCAGCAGCTTTATCATGAAGTATTCTGCGCTTTTCATGGCTCTATGCCCGTCTGTATCCAATGTCAAATGGTCAATGAAACATACCGGCGGCAGTTCAGAAATGGACGCTTCTGCAGACAACATGAGACAGCTGTTTTTCAAGCACACGCCTGTCTACATGGAACGCTGCGGCAAGTCAGCAAAGACGATCCAAGCACTGCTCGATCAGCTTGACGCCGCGAACCGCGCCGCGGACTGATAAACAGCTATAGATATTTTGATAGTGCTTTGCCCGCTGCGGCATTGCGTTTGAATCTGCCTTGGTCATTTTGATATGGTCAGGGCTTTTTTGTTAATATTTAGTATGAATATCTTATCCTATCAAGGTAAAGTTTGTAGCTGTCTCCGTCTTCATCCCGTCCCAAGTCATAGTCGGATACTTTTACATAAAAAGTTCCCGGCTTATCGATCTTCAGCATTGCTTTCTGCTGCTTATTATAGTTCTTGGGGACGGGCGACAGTTCAGCCTGTGTAATGATTGTTTTATTTTTCAAATTCAGTTCATACCAGTAACCAAATTTTCCATCTGCCAGAACTGACTTGTCTTTAAAATCCAAAGTGACTTCTGGTCTGCCTTTCGGGTTAAACGTATCATTCGAAAGCGTGACTTTGATCGGCGCCATTTCCTTGCAATATGTGTTATCGGTACTTACTTTTCCGGCCTGGACATTATATATTATTCGGCCGAAAGCCCGGTACCCCAAAATCCCTAAAATGACTGCAAGTATCACAATGATCAATGTCATTAGCTTCTTGTGTGTCGCAAAAGTATTAAACATAGTTCTTTCCTCCAAATATCACATTCATAAAGTAAAGACGGTTTGCATCTAACTTCAATTATATTTTGCCACATGTCAATAGTCAAGGCGTCCATATGTCCTGATCTCGCATCGTAGTTTTACGATTAGTGACCACTTTCGTCTTTTTCGTCTTTTAAAACGCACAAAATATTTTTTCCCGCGCAGAAAGTTACCTGAAACCATATGTTTCTGCCAGTTTTGATAGGATCTTGCTCCATCAAAGTCACCGATCAAAGCTGTGGCTCTCCAAACTTTGTTCACCATGACCGGCAGCACGGTTGCCAGTACCATTTATTGTCGTTCCAGCCATGAGCTGCGGCAGTGCCAAAGCGTCATTCAGGCGATAGGCCGCCGTCCCAAGAAAAAAGTGCGTTAATAATCTTTGATTTAACGGAAGTGCTCACAAAAGCCATTCACGTCCGAAAATGAAAATTTCCATTTTTGCTGAAATCGCTAAATCATATCACGTATGCCCATCAAAAAATAACCAAAGCTCTGGCACAGCTTGTATGATATAATACCATCTAAGGTCTTAAAACGACCATCTATCGAGAATCGGTGGAAATCGGTTCTCGATTTTCTTATACTATAGCCATGGTAACAAGGAGGTGAACAAATGCAGATTGAAATCAAGATTGATGAAAGTTGCAAAGAGCCTAAAATCATTGTTGTAACAGATAAAATGACGGATGAGATAAACAGCATTATCAAAAGGCTTTCAGATGAGCAGCCCTCAATGATAGCGGGATTCAAGGATGATATAGTTGAGATATTAGAGCCAATCGATATCTATCGCATCTTTTCTTCAAACGGAAAAGTGTTAGCTGCAACAAATCACGGCGAGTATTCCATACGATTACGATTGTATGAAGTAGAACAGCGTCTTGACAGTCATGCTTTTGTGCGAATATCAAATTCCGAAATTATTAATCTGAAAAAGGTTAAAAGTTTTGACTTGAGCTTCGCAGGAACAATTTGCGTTACGCTTTCGAATGGACAGACTACTTATGTTTCAAGGCGGTATGTCTCTAAAATCAAACAAGTATTAGGAATGTGAGGTGGTAAAGATGAAAAAGAAACTAATCGCTCGAGGACTATTAGGCTTTCCGCTCGGTATTGCAATTGGTTTTGTTATTACAGTAATAATATCCGTTTGTATCGGGGATGGCTCGTTTTATCCTGTTACGCCTGAGTTGATCAATGCAATTGGGAACGAACTGGGTGCTGTTATTCTTCAAACTATTCTTTGCGGCATAATGGGTTCTGGTTTTGCAATGGCTTCAGTAATCTGGGAAATTGATTCTTGGAGCCTTGCCAAGCAAAGCGGAATATACTTTTCCGTGGCTTGTATAGTAATGCTGCCAATTGCCTATGCCGCAAACTGGATGGAACATTCAATCAGCGGGATACTATCTTATGCTGGAGTATTTGCTGCAATCTTTGTCTTTGTTTGGCTGATCCAGTATTTTGTATGGAAAAATAAAATCAATAAAATGAACGATCGGGTCAAAATAGGCAGTAGTACAAAATGAGCATCATCTTTCCCCTCGCCATCTCCCGATTTGGTTGGCATGCAAACAGCACTATGGGCAAAATAGTCTTGCTTGTCCTCCTATTACATATTGAATTACAAATCCCCAGCTCGTATGAACTGGGGATTTTTCTGTCAGATCTCAGATCTGATCGCTTTTTAATTTCAGGTCAGCTGATTAGTTGCTGTGGCCTACATATGCCTTGCTGCTCAGGTTCTTGGAGAAGATGAAGTTGCTGATGAACTGATATTCATCTCTCTGGTGAACTTTATGAGTCAGGGTGTTGGCAAACATTGTTACATCGACGATCTTTCCACTTGCGATCTTTCCCTTGTAGGAGAAGCCCTGGATCGATCCGCTCATGTACTTGTTGTAAGCTGTCTTCAGACTGCTCTTGTAAGTTGGGATGAAGCCTTCTGTAGGTGTTCTGGAACTATCCGTTTTTACCAGGATCTTTGATCCCTTAGGTACCTTGGAGAAGTAGCTTACGCCGTAATCGCTGTAGCAGTACATGATCCCGTCTTTCTCGTTGACATAGGTTGAATTTACCAGAGTCTGCGTAGGATACTTGACAGGAGTCAGGCAGTCCATTGAACCCTCGAGGGATACGCTTTCTACGCCGCTCAGGATCTTCTTGGCGGCATTAGTTCCATTCCAGTCATTTTCGGTTGCTCCACCGTATGCAAGGTATGGTTTGCCGTTCTTTACTGCATTTAGCGCATTGGTGTTAGGTACGCTTGCTCCAACGATGACATCACCCTTCTTTACATATGAAGTAGTCTTGAAGTTCATGAGTTTCATGGCTGCTCTGTCGTACATATAAGCATATGAATCGCTTACCATCGTATAGTTTACATAGCCCTTGTCTGACTTAGCCGGTTTGCCTGTAATATAAACTGTAGGAGCGTCTTTGATGACTTTCGCTGTGTAGTTCTTGCCGTAAACGCCTGTTGCAGTCAGTACATACTTGGATGCTACTGTCTGATAATCCTTGTATGAGCAGATGAAGCATCCTTCCTCTGAACCCTTTGTGATCATGCCGACAGTCTTGCCGCTCTTAAGGAGTGCATTGATTGCTGCTGTTGAATCTTCTGAAACGTTTTCGATCCTTACGTCAGCGTTCTTAACGCCTGTGAATGAACCTTTGACAGTCTTCAGATACTCTTCTGCTGCAGCATAATCCATGCTTTCGCCCATTGCAGCTTTGATCTTGTCATAGTCTGCTTTCTTGGTAACAGTCTTCATGTCGAAACCGCGGGTCTCGTTGAATGAAGTGATGCCTTCTGAATAAAGTACAGTCCAGTCGTTGATCAGAGTACCATCGTACAGTGCGCCGTTGGCAACTGAACGCTTAGCCTGATACATGGATACGATCAGTGTGCCGGCAGGATAAGTTACTCCGCCATAGGTGAATGAATCCTTAGTGATGTTGACCTTGACGTCGTTTCTTGTCAGCCACTCCATCATGTCGGCTGAAGCCTGCAGATTCTTCTGGTTCTTTGCATCCATTGGGATGATGTAGCATTCAGGATAGAAGTTTCCGTTTTCGCCTTCCTTACTGAAAGTAGGTCTGAACAAAGCTTCTTCAGCGCCTTCTACATCATACTGGTTGCAGAGCCACGGACCAACTTCCTTGTTTGAATTGTAGTTTGAAACGCCTCTCTTGTATATCTCAACCTGATCAGCAAGATATCCAAGTTTGTCGCTGGCAACATATGAGGACTGTCCCAGAATTCCGTGGGTCACAAGCTGAACGCTTGCATCACTGTATGCCGGAAGTTCAACAGTATAGGCAACCGCGCCCTGCAGCATTGCAAACTGCGGTGTATAGCTTGTTGACATGTCGTCCCAAGGTGATGACCAGTATGTTTCGTCTTTTCCGTCTTTTGTTTTCTTGCCAGTATACTGCAGATAATCTCTCTGCGGAATCACATAGCTGTTGTAGTCGCTGCTGCTGGCAACGGCTGCATTTCCTAAAGCTTCGCCGCCTTTGATCAGATGCTTTGCAAGCAGGTCGTACTCAAAGTTTGGTTCATGAGGCGGATCGCAAGGCTCACACTGGAACTGTTCGATCCTGCCGTGGAATTCTGTAAATGATACTGGATTGTATGTGCCAATCAGTTTCTGCATGCTTGCAGTCTCTGAAGTCGTCTGGAATGAGTTGTCACGGTTAAGGTCATATCCGTTAGCCGCTTCACGTGAATTGAATGTACGTCCGTCTACGTTTTCTTCAGGAACGACGATGAAGAACACATCGCTCAGAAGATCACTGACCTGAACATTTTTATTTTCCTGAGTATAATACTTATTCATATCTACTTTACCGGAAACACTGTTTCCGCCAGTCAGGTAGCCTAGATATGTTGAATCTTTAGCTGTAAGTTCCGGGATCGCTACACTGCCCTTAGCTCCTACAGTGCCCATTTCCTTGGCCAGCTCTGTCTTGCCGTCCGCGGTGAATCCTGTCAGATAATTATATGAAAGGGTCTTTTCAGTTACGATCTTTTCACAGAAATCAAGAAGTCCATCTGTTGCTGCAACTTCATTGGCATGGATATTGGAGTACATTACCGGAACTCTCAGATCATCGGCCTTGCCGCTCTTGATCATTTCCAGTGCCTTCTCTGGATTCTGCTCTGCCTGCTCTTTAAACTCGAGCCACTTGTCAACTGATGATTTCTTGTCAGCAATGATCAGATAAGGGATGTCTCTTCCGCCAGTTGAAGTTCCCATGGAAGCCTTCTGAACGTAGAGATCAGTCTTAGCAGATGCGATTGCATTGATGTCGTTATATACTTCTGTCATTGTGTGGTAGTCGCGGTAAGGTGCAACCTTAAGAGGTGCCTTGCCCAGCGCTTTTCCATCCTGTGTCGCTGTGAAATCAAAATATCCGCAGTGATCAAGGAATTCATCGTTGTTGTATCCCCTGCCGTGGGAAGCACTGTAGTCAACTCCGCCAAGTTTGCCTGTGTACCAGTCTAATGCGTAGAAATAGCAGTTGATGTCCATCGTTACATTAAGATATGTCTTGCCGTCTTTAGTCGCAGCAGCCTTCTTGATGTTGGTGAACAGTGGAGTGTCCTTCTGTGTCTTCCACTTGGAAAGAGCTCCTCCCTGGAACTGGTTAGGGAACAATTTCGGATCAAGATATTCTCTTGTGTTGTCTCTTACCAATGACAGCGAAATGCTGTCTAAAGCTGCGGTAAGCTCTGCTTCCGTCTTGCCTTCTACAGGTACAGATACTGTAACGCCTTTAGCGTCTTCTGACAGTGAAACTGTGTAGTCAACACTGTACATTGTATCAGCCTGCTGAACTGCCGATGTATTCGAATTATCTCCGAATGCATAAATAGGCATCGCCATGGAAAGTACCAGTATTAGAGCCAGTGCTTTCAGCGATCTTCTCGTCTTGGGATTTCTTCTGTTCATTCCTTTTTCCCTCCTAATAAAGCTAATTTAATCATATTGCATTTCCTGCCTCACGGCTCTTCGTCACTGGTGACTGGTCATGACTTGAGCATGTATGGCGTACGTTCATTGTATTACCAAATGCGGTCCGAATCAACAGAATTTTCTGTGCTGTCAGTACAAAATTCTTTACAGCTAACCAAAAGGTAAGCATTGCCAACGTATTGACAAAAAAGAAAAATCCGCCGCATTGAGTGGTCTCAGAAAAAAGTTTTCTTTCAAGACCAGCTCGCAATTATGCGAAGGAATTTTCAAGGGGGATTCTGCTATTCACAATTATCTATCTGACTCAGTCAGATATGCTTCTGAAGGTCATGCATTTCCACATCTGATCGAAGCTCATCTTCTCATTTTCACTTGTCGTGAAAAACAGATGCATGAGCAGATATGCCGCACTTTCAATGTCGGCATCAATCTCCAGAGTACCGCGGTCCACCTCATTCTTGATAAATATCTGCAGTTTCGCGTCAAGCTCTTCGAGTTTTCCTTTTCTGAAGGCTACGTTCTCAGGAGACGGTCCCAACAGACCTATGGCTGAATACTTATAGTTTTTTTCAAAGTTGTCGATCCTGTTGTAAATCGCTTCCAGCTTATCGCGCAGCGGAATATCCATTTCTATCAGTTCGTCTGAGTTATCCATTACTTTCTTCCAGTCATCGGCCACGATCTGTCTAGCCAGGTCGTCTTTGCTGTCAAAATAATTATAGAATGTACCTGTTGCCATTCCGCATTCTTCAGTGATCGTCCTTACGTTGAATTTTCCTTTGCTTCCATCCAAGTTATTCAGCATAAAATCTTTGCCGTGAGACATCAGCAGTTCGCGGGCGTTATCTTTTTTCCGAGTCATGATACTTTCCTCTTTTTTCGTTTACTGTAACCTTGGCGGCGCTATGTCCGACTTTTTTCTACAGTTAGACATACGTCATATGAACTTTGTTCATGTTTTTATTATATGATGCGCAATGATTCAAGTCAATAGGCTTTCGTCATTTTTCATAAACCAAAAAAACACCCGCTCATAGTTCTGAGCGGGTTTCAGTCATTTTTTTACCAGATACCCATCACGTGCTGCATGAGCAGGCTGACAAGTGTGATGCCGATCCAGCAGCAAAGTCCCATAAATATCGGCTTGCCTCCGTTTTTCACCAGCTTGACGATATTTGTATTCAGACCTATTGCCGACATGGCCATCACAATAAAGAACTTGCTCAGCTCTTTCAGCGGATTGAAGAAATCTGCTGATACTCCGGCGCTTACTGCAACTGTTGTGATCACCGATGCGCCTATAAAATATAATATAAAGAAAGGAAATATCTTGCTCATGCTGACCTTCTGACCTTCAGCGCGCTCTTCCTTTTCCAGACTGCGGCTGCGCATGAAGGCAATGGCCAAAGTAATAGGAATTATCGCCAGCGTACGCGTAAGCTTTACCGTTACCGCCTTGTCCAGTGTCGCTGATCCAAGGTTCCACATGCTGTCCCAAGTTGCCGCCGCTGCGGTAACGGACGAAGTGTCGTTGATGGCTGTTCCCGCAAAGACACCAAAGGCTTCGCCGGACGTCGTATCAAATCCCAGCAAATGACCCAGCACAGGGAACAAAACTGCGGCAATTACGTTAAAGAAAAAGATAACGGAAATCGACTGCGCCACTTCTTCATCATCAGCATCGATAACTGTCGCAGTAGCCGCAATAGCTGATCCTCCGCATATTGAAGAGCCGACTCCTATCAGAGTTGATATCTTTGCCGGCGTCTTCATGGCTTTATGCAGCAGCCATGCGATTACCAGTGAAGTGGTTATCGTGCAGACGATTATAGGCAGCGACTGTTTCCCTGTCTGGGCAATGACGCTGAGGTTCAGCCCGAATCCCAGCAGAATTACCGCCCACTGAAGGATCTTCTTTGACGTGAACTTGATGCCGCTGTCGAAAGGCTTTCTGTTTTTTATAGCAGGTCCTACTATCATGCCCAGGATTATGGCTATTACCGCACCTCCTATTATCGGGAATTCTTTTCCCAGAAACCATGCCGGTATCGCTACCGCAAGACAGAGCAGCAGTCCTTTTCCATTTTTCTTTGCAAATTCCATTATATTCTTTCCTCTCTTTGTGATTTCTCAGTATATTACTCTGCTATTCTATCCTATATTAGTGATTCAGTAAAATTATTAATATTTATATTACGATAAATACATTTTATGGTATAATCAAGTCATCAATTTCGTCATCAATGCAGCAGCTGCATTGATATGTGTCAAAGTCTGGAGGATAATATGCTTGATCAGAGAATATACACTTTTCTCGCCGTCTGTGAGAACATGAACTACACCCGCGCCGCAGAAGTGCTTCACATCACCCAGCCCGCGGTGTCCCACCAGATAAAGAGTCTGGAAAATCAGTACGGTGTTCAGCTCTTTGTTTACGAAAACAAGAGACTGACACTCACGCCTGCAGGCTCTCTGCTGCTGAGATCTGCCGTCACAATATCCAACGACGAAAAGCTCACGTCAGAACAAATCACCAGAAGCAGCCAGCGCCGCCTTTCTCTGCGCTTCGGCACGACGCTGACGATAGCGGATTTTGCTATATTCAAACCGCTGTCAGCCTACATCCAAAATCACCCTGATACGGACATCCGCATGCTTGTGGCCAACACTGACGAACTGCTGCGCCAGCTCCGAAGCTGTGAAACCCACTTTGCCCTTGTTGAGGGATACTTCGATCGTTCGGAATTCGACAGCATCACTTTCCGCACGGAACCTTTCACCGCCGTATGTGCCGCCGGCCACCGCTTTGTCAGCAATGGCGCCGATGTCAACGTCAGATGCGTCGGCACCCGGCAGACTCCCGCGCCAATGTCAGTCAAAGATCTGCTTGGCGAAAGTCTGCTGGTTCGCGAACCCGGCTCCGGCACCAGAGACATCTTTGAAAAAAATCTGGAGGCAATGAACCTCAGCCTCTCTCAGTTTGCTCGCATCACAGAGATCGGCAGCATGCACGTCATTCTGAAACTCGTAGCAGCAGACCTTGGCATCTCCTTCATGTACCGCGCCGCTTCTCAGGAATCTATTGATTCCGGTATCATCCGCGAGATCCCTCTGGACGACTTTCATGTCACTCATGACTTTGCATTCATATGGAATAAAGGCAGCATTTTTGCGGATACCTACCGCCAGATCTGCCGCGAGATGATGGCATCATCGGCATCCTTTCATCTGGAATAAAGCCCAAAAAAGGGGTAGCCGCCAGCTCGGCGAATCCGAATTGGCGGCTAATTGCTAATAACGGTTCGCATTTTGGATATAATTCGATTTTTATTGATATATATGCATGAACAACTTGTTGGCAATTAGATTTGTGTATTAAAAAACAAAGCTCTCGTGTATGAGAGCTTTGCTGCCTTACAATTTATTCAATGTTTTGCTTAGATGAATGATATCTGCTTGAACTGAAGCCGGATGCTACTCGCTGCCGTAGATGGGTTTTTTCATATAAAAAGAACGGCTGGTTGGCAATGTCACCGCAGTTTGGGGACATTGCCGGCCATGGCCGTTCTTACATTTCACTTAATGTGCACGCGCAAAAGGCAGCGTGCGCTTTGATGAGTTTGAAAACTTTGATGCTATCTGATCGTATGGTCTTCTATGAGCTTGTTCTTGACGTTCCACAAATTCTGTGACAAGTCGACATAGTAAGTCTGCGGGTTCTCGAAACGCAGTGTCTCTTCCCATAGTGTGTCGACCTGTTCTTTGCAGAACGCTCTGACTTCGTTGATCGGCGGGCAGTCATAAACACATTCGCCGTGTTTGAAGAGCTGGACGCGGATGTTCTTTGCATAGAAGTTGCTGAGCTTCTTCTTTTTCCAGATTGCGTCTGGATCAAATATCTCGTAGCCGTCAACCTCAGGTATAGTCTCACCATCTAATGTCATGACATCAGCCAGCGCTTTGTTGTTGTCTTTATCGTAAAGTCTGTATAGCGTCTTGAATCCCGGGTTGGTGATTTTTCCGACGTTCTCTGAAATCTTGATTTTCGGTATGATCATGCCGTCTTCTTCAATGGCAGCCAGCTTGTAAACTCCGCCGAATACCGGCTCGGAGCTTGCAGTTATAAGCCTTTCGCCAACGCCGAAGGCATCGATCTTGGCGCCCTCGAGGATGACATCTTTGATCAGATATTCGTCAAGAGAGTTGGAAATCGTGATGGAACAGTCGGTGAGTCCAGCTTCGTCCAGCATGACTCTCGCCTTCTTAGTCAGGTATGCAATGTCTCCGCTGTCGATCCTGATGCCCATCTTCTTAGGCTTCATTTCCTTGAAAACTCTGATTGCTGCAGGGATTCCTGATTTCAGTACATTGTAGGTATCTACTAGAAGGACACAGTTGTCCGGGTAGATCTCTGCATATTTTTTGAATGCTTCGTATTCATTAGGGAACATCTGCACCCAACTGTGAGCCATAGTCCCAAGGGCTGGGATCTTATAATCTCTGTCGGCAATCGTGCATGCCGTTCCGCAGCATCCAGCAATGTATGATGCGCGGGCACCAAAGACTGCAGCTGAAGCGCCATGGGCTCTTCTGGTTCCGAATTCCATTACCGGTCTGCCGGCCGCTGCTCTTACGATCCTGTTGGCTTTCGTTGCGATCAGGCTCTGGTGATTGATGATCAGAAGTATCATGGTCTCAACGAATTGTGCCTGTATTACAGGTCCGCGAACGGTGACTAGCGGTTCATGCGGGAAGATCGGCATGCCTTCCGGCACAGCCCAAACATCGCATACGAACTTGAAATTCTTCAGATAGTCGAGGAACTCGTCACAGAAGCTGTGCTTGCTTCTCAGATATTCGATGTCCTCATCAGTAAACTCCAGATTTTTGAGGTAGTTGACCACCTGCTCGATTCCCGCCATTATTGCGTAACCGCCTCCGTCAGGTATTACTCTGAAAAACATATCAAAGTATGCAATGTCGTCAACCACGCCTGACTGAAAATAACCGTTAGCCATTGTAATCTCATAGTAGTCGGTCAAAAGAGTCAGGTTTTCTTCTTTGATCATTGATTCTCTCCTTTAAGTATTGTAGGAACGCCGCCGGACCAGCCTTATGGCCCTGACCCGCTTCTGGAATCCCACCAGAAGGGACGGCATTTAATTTACTGCTGCGCGTATTTAAGACCGAACCGATGCACCATCGTGCTCGCACGGTTGGTGCGAGGTGAAGGTCTGCAATAGGCGTAGGAAGTCATGTACAGCCTGCGACTATATTAAGACCGAGCTGAGCCGGCATCACGCTTGCGTGTTTGCGGCGAAGCGAAGGTCTGCAATAGGCGTAGGGAGCTTCAGCTCCGGCGGGGCGGATTGAAAACATTAAACCGCCCTGCCCCCTGTCTGGAACACTGGCCGCACTGCTGTGCGGCAGGTGCTGCAGACAGCCTACGCCTATTATACATTATTTCAGAATTTTCTTCAAGAACTGTCCTGTATAAGACTTCTTACATTTAGCAACTTCTTCTGGCGTTCCAGTAACCACAATCTCACCGCCGCGGTTTCCGCCGTCAGGGCCAAGGTCGATCAGGTAGTCGGCACGCTTGATAACATCAAGGTTGTGCTCAATGACTACGACCGTATTGCCCGCGTCTACCAGCTTGTCCAGAACTGCCAGAAGCTTGTCAACATCAGCGAAATGCAGACCGGTAGTCGGCTCGTCCAGAATGTAGAGTGTGCGGCCGGTGCTGCGCTTGGAAAGCTCAGTGGCCAGCTTGACCCTCTGAGCCTCTCCGCCGGAAAGCTGAGTTGACGGCTGACCAAGTTTGATATAGTCCAGGCCGACCTCGTTGAGAGTATCCAGCTGTCGCTTGATCGAAGGCAGATTTTTGAAGAACTCCAGTCCCTCGGCAACGCTCATATCCAGAACATCGAAAATGCTCTTTCCTTTATATTTAACTTCCAGTGTTTCGCGGTTGTAGCGTCTTCCCTTGCAGACCTCGCAAGGTACGTAGACATCCGGCAGGAAATGCATCTCGATTTTGATGATTCCGTCGCCGCTGCAGGCTTCGCAGCGTCCGCCCTTCACGTTGAAACTGAAACGGCCCTTCTCGAAGCCTCTGATCTTTGACTCGGGAAGGTTGGCAAACAAGTCTCGGATATTGGTGAACATGCCCGTATATGTCGCCGGATTAGAACGCGGTGTCCTGCCGATCGGCGACTGGTCGATGTCGATGATTTTGTCTATGTATTCAAGACCTTCTATGGTATCATAATCGCCGGCTTCATCCTTGGTACGGTTAATTGTGCGCGCCGCGCCTTTGTAGAGGATCTCATTGATGAGACTGCTCTTGCCTGAACCGGATACTCCGGTGACGCAGACGAATTTCCCCAGCGGGATCTCCACGTCGATGTTCTGCAGATTGTTCTCCCTGGCGCCTTTGATGACCAGTGAGTTGCCGTTGCCCTCGCGTCGTGTCTTCGGAACAACGATCTTTCTCGTACCGCATAAATACTGGCCGGTGATCGACTCTTTGCATGCTTTTATGTCCTCAACCGTGCCCTGAGCGACGAGGCGTCCGCCGTAGATGCCAGCTCCGGGACCGATGTCGATGATCTGATCCGCAGCATACATTGTGTCTTCGTCATGCTCAACGACGATCAGAGTGTTGCCCAGATCTGTCAGCCGGCGCAAAGCCTGCAGCAGCATGGCGTTATCTTTCTGATGAAGGCCGATGCTCGGCTCGTCAAGTATGTACAAAACTCCCGTAAGTCCGGAGCCGATCTGGGTCGCCAGCCTGATTCGCTGGGACTCTCCTCCGGACAAAGTCCCCGCTGCGCGGGAAAGTGTCAGATAGTCCAGACCGACGTTGATCAGGAACTCCTGACGCGCTTTGATCTCCTTTACTATCTGCTTGGATATCATCTTATCCTTCTCCGACAGTTCCAGGTTTTCCATGAAATCGCGGGCTTCGCGGATCGACATGTCCGACAGGTCGGAAATATTTTTGTCGCCGACAGTGACTGCCAGAACTTCCGGCTTCAGCCTCTTGCCGTGGCAGTCCGGGCACTCCTTGATGACCATGTACTGCTGCATCTTTTCCTTCATGAAGTCAGAACTGGTTTCACGGTAACGACGCTCAACGTTGTTGATCACTCCCTCAAAAGGATGATCCCTATTCTGGGTCGAACCGGTGCTTCTGCTTTTGTACACGTACTTCAGATGTCTGTCGCCTGTGCCGTAAAGCAGTTCCTGCTTGAATGTCTCCGGCAGATCCTTGTATGGCGTGTGAAGATCTACGCCGTGCTCCAGCGCCAGAGCGTCGATCATCTGCCTGTAAAACCCGGAGAACTCCATGGAAGCGAAAATCGTACCCAGCGCTCCGCCGATTATGCTTTTATCAGTCTTAATGATGAGATCCGGATCGATCTTCTGTGTGAATCCCAGGCCGTTGCACTTAGGGCAGGCCCCAAAGGGACTGTTGAAGGAGAACATCCTCGGCTCCATTTCCTCAATGCTCTGTCCGTGTTCCGGGCAGGCCAGCTTGGTGGAATAAGTCTTCTGCATGTCGAAATCTTTATCGATAAACTGCACCACAACCAGGCCGTCGCCCTGCTGCATTGCAAGTTCGGCCGCCTCTGAGATCCGGCCCTCCTGACCCGGTTTGATGATTATCCTGTCAACAACGATCTCAATCGTATGCTTGAATTTCTTGTCCAGAGAAATCTCTTCTTCGTTTATCTGCTTGATTTCACCGTCTATTCTGGCTCTCGTGAATCCCTCTTTGCGGATCCTCTCGATTATCTTCTCGTGCTCGCCCTTGCGCTGCCTGACCACCGGCGCCATGACCATGATCTTGGTCCCCTCCGGAAAATCCATGATCGAGTCAACGATCTGGTCGATACTCTGGCTGGAGATCAGCCGTCCGCATACCGGGCAGTGTGGCTTGCCGATCCTGGCATACATGAGCCTGAGGTAGTCGTGGATCTCCGTTACCGTTCCCACGGTAGACCTTGGATTCTTGCTCGTCGTCTTCTGATCGATAGATATCGCCGGAGACAGCCCTTCGATGAACTCCACGTCCGGTTTGCTCATCTGCCCCAGGAACTGGCGTGCGTAAGCCGACAGGCTCTCAACATACCGGCGCTGTCCTTCTGCATATATGGTATCAAAGGCCAGGGACGATTTCCCGGACCCGCTGAGACCAGTTAAAACAACCATCTTGTCGCGTGGTATCCTCACGTCAAGGTTCTGCAGATTGTTCTCATTGGCCCCTTTAATAACTATTTCATTCGTCACTTGTATTTCTCCTGTTCTGAATTTTACGCGCTCTACAGCCGCGCCTTGTATTCAAATATCTGATCCCTCAGTTCTGCGGCCCTCTCAAACTGCAGATCGCCTGCAGCCTGCTTCATCTGGCCTTCCAGTTCTTTGATGTAGTCTCTCAATTCTTTAGTTGTCAGCTCAACAGGCCGTTTGCCCTTGTAGCTGCCTTCATTGTCTGCTGCCTTTGTTGCCTCGATGACAGCACGCACCGACTTGCGAATCGTCTGCGGCGTGATGCCGTTGGCTTTGTTGTATGCTTCCTGTATGCCGCGGCGCCTGTTGGTCTCGTCGATGGCGACCTGCATAGCGTGACTGATCTTGTCAGCATACATGATAACCTTGCCTTCGACGTTACGCGCGGCTCTGCCGACGGTCTGAATCAGAGAAGTTTCCGTTCTCAGGAACCCTTCCTTGTCCGCGTCGAGGATCGCAACAAGCGAAACTTCAGGTATGTCGAGGCCTTCTCTCAGCAGATTGATTCCTACCAGAACATCAAAAACGCCAAGGCGCAGATCTCTTATGATCTCAAGACGTTCAAGGGTGTCGACGTCAGAATGCAGATAGCGGACTTTGATGCCTGCGCCTGACAGATAATCGGTAAGGCTCTCGGCCATCTTCTTTGTCAGCGTGGTGACGAAGGCTCGCTCGCCTCGTTCTGCCACGCGGTTCAGTTCGCCGATAAGATCGTCGATCTGTCCTTCTGTCTGCCTCCCTTACATCGGCTGGGGCGTGCACC